>Ga0065165_1000477_pt1 | contig 62229 bp, 60 predicted proteins | sample AraplaMF_Cvi_mMF_FD_63813 | JGI IMG/M metagenome (GOLD analysis project Ga0065165, IMG submission 63813) | Arabidopsis root microbial communities from the University of North Carolina, USA - plate scrape MF_Cvi_mMF (version 2) (version 3) | ecosystem: Host-associated > Plants > Roots >...
CTGCCAGCGTTTCTGGCGCGCATCGGCCGGAAGTTTCCGGATGTCGCCCTGCATGTGACCAGTGGTTCGACCAGCGACATCATCCGCGGACTAGAAAACGGCCAGATCAATCTTGGCTTCATCCGTCCGGTCGAAAACATCGGCTCCTTGCGCTTCTTCTCGATCGCGCATGAGCGCTATCTGCTGGCCGTCGAAAAGACGAGTCCGCTCGCACTTCGAAGCGAGGTCGACATCGAGGATCTGAAGGCAGAGAGGATCATCGCCTTTTCGCGTCAAAACCTCTCCTACTCGGAGCGCTATTTCTCCGAGATGTTTGAGACCCATGGTCTGACCGGAAACATCGCCTACAGCTGCGACGACACTTTCTCGCTGGTGTCGCTGGTCTCGGCGGGCCTCGGCATCGGCTTTGCGCCGGAATGGACGAAGGAGCTCCCGAACCGCAACTTCGAGCTTCGGCCGGTGCGTGGCGTCGATCTCAAGACCGGGCTTGGGGTTGCCTGGAACAAGGAAGATCCGACGGCATCCAGGGATGACATCATCGACATCGCCCGGTCGTTGGCGCGGCCGGGAAGGTCTTCCCTTCCAACGCTTTGATCGCATCGCGGCTATCGCTCGGTCGTCGGCGACCTAAACCGAGTTGGCCTGACGAGCGCTTTGGAGTCGAGCACGCGATCAACGAGATCGGAGGCGAGCGTAGTTTTCTCCTCCAGGAGCCCCCGTATGGATCGGCCGCTGCTTAAGATTTCCGCGGCTATCTCCGCGGCCTTCTCGTAGCCGATGAGAGGCGTCAGGGCTGTCGCGAGAGCGGCGCCGGACTCGAGATGCTCCCGGCAGCGCGCTTCGTTCGCCGTAATGCCGACGACGCATTTGGAAGCGAGCGTTCGAATCGCATTCGCCATGATCGAGATCGATTGCAGCAGGTTGAAGACGATGACGGGTTCCATGGCGTTGAGCTGGAGCTGCCCTGCCTCGGCTGCAAGTGTCACGACGAGGTCCGAGCCAATGACCTGGAAGGCAACCTGGTTGACCACTTCCGGGATAACAGGGTTGACCTTTCCCGGCATTATTGACGATCCGGCCTGCATCGGCGGCAGATGAATTTCGCCTAGTCCTCCTCGAGGCCCGGACGAAAGCAATCGCAAGTCGTTCGATATCTTCGAAAGCTTGACGGCCGTTCGCTTCAAAATCCCGGAAAAAAGCACGAACACGCCTGTGTCCCAGCAGGCTTCGACAAAATCAGACGCCAGTTTCAATTCGACCCCGGATACCTCGCGGAGCTTCGCGACCGCCAAGGCCGCGTATCGTGGGTCGGTGGTGATCCCCGTTCCGATCGCGGTACCGCCGAGATTGACCTCCTTCAAAAGACACGACGTCTCGCTAAGGCGCTGGATATCTTCCCTCAGTGTTACGGCGAATGCCTTGAACTCCTGGCCGAGCGTCATTGGCACAGCGTCCTGTAGCTGCGTCCTGCCGAGTTTCAGAATGTCGGCGAATTCGGCCGACTTCAGTTCGAATGCGGTCGAAAGCTCGTCGAGCGCCGATACGAGGGTTTCGTAGCTGAGAAGCAGCGCAAGACGGATGGCCGTTGGATAGACGTCATTGGTGGATTGCGAAAGGTTGACGTCGTTGTTGGGATGGATGACGTCGAACCGACCTTTTGGACGCCCCAGTCGCTCCAGCGCGCGGTTGGCGATCACCTCATTGAGATTCATGTTCGTGGAGGTTCCTGCGCCGCCTTGAAACACATCGACAGGGAATTGGTCGGCCAAAATGCCGTCGGCGATGTCGTCACACGCCGCGGCGATGGCCAAGCCCTTGTCGAGGTCGAGATCGCCGAGTTCGACATTTGCAAGAGCCGCGGCCTTCTTCACGTACGCCATGGCACGAATGAAGACGGGATAATGACCGATCGATATTCCGGATATCTGGAAGTTGGCGATCGCCCGGGCCGTTTGCGCGCCATAGTAGCTTGCGACAGGAATATCGATGTCGCCGAGCGAATCTTGGACACGTCGCGTCGGTTTGGCCTCGGACAACATTTCTGGTCCCATCCCTGTTAGATCAGTCATCGCACGCTGGACGACAGGCGCGCAGCCATGGCGCCGTACTGCATGCCGGCCAAGTTCAACTCCATCAGTTCGATGCGGTTGCCCTCCGGATCCTTGATCCACGACTGTCGATTGCCATCCCGTCCCATCGTGATCGCGGTTCCGTTCACTTCGTAGATTCCGGATAGATCGTTGCGCCACAAGCACATCCGCGCTCCACGAGCGCGCAGCGTCTCTACCGTGGCATCGACATCGGCTACCTCAAGGCAGATGTGCTGATAACCACGTGCGGCGGGGTTCGGAGCGTGCTCCCCGATCGCGCCAGGAAACAGCTCCAGATATTGGCGATCGTTGATGCGGAGATAGACCAGGAACACTGAGCCATCTTCATTCGGCAACCGGAACATCTCGCGGAAACCCATTACGCGCTCGTAGAACGAGAGTTGAGCATCGAGGTCGTGAACCTTCAGCGCCACATGGGTGAAGCCCTCGAAGGAGCGGTCGCGGCGAAGCACAGACAAGCGATCGTGGGCGATCTTCCAACGGGATACGAAGCGAGAAAAATCGAGGGGTGCATCGTGCTCGGCAACATGTGCCGCCAGCCGCGGCAGGGCGCGGAGCGTTCGAAAAACATCGGACCAATCGCTCTCACCGAAACCCAGGTCGGCCCATCCCTCTTCGAGGGTGTCGGGCCGAATGTCCTTGAGATGAACGGCGACGATCCGCCCTGCATAGGAGGTCAACCACCGGACGGGATCCTGGCCGGCGCGTAAAATCCAGCCCACATCCACTTCCCAATCCATACCCGGCGCGGTTTCCAAAAGGATATCGATCGGCGTGCGCCCGTCTGGCAGGGAGATGAGTTCGAAATCGTGATTGTGCCAAGCGAACCGGAGGCCCAAGGCGCGGAGCTTGCCCTCGATAAGATCGAGGCGCTCGCCGAGGTTTCGCCAGCCGTCCGTACTCGATGGCCGCCTATCCTCGGGCAGCCATGGTGCGATCACAGTATAGATGCCGAGATGCTTGGTCAGATCGGTCACGCGATCGAACTCATTCTCAAGCATTTCCATAGGAACGTGAGCCTGCGGCATCGTCAGGCCGCGCAGGTCGAGTTCCTTGCGGAAAGCGACAGGATCCTCGAAGTTCAGCCAGCAGCCCTCTACGCCGTCGTATCCAGCCGCGGCTATCCGGTCGAGCGCCTCGGTTTGGGATAGGACGTTGCGGGACGAATAGAGCTGTACCAATATGGGCACGTTAGACCCTCCGACTATGAAAAGTGTCCGTCGTATTAATCAGGACCAGGAATTCGCACTTGGGCCCGATCAGGCCGTCGGGTGGAACTCAATCGCCATCCAGATGCAGTCGGTATCTGTCCAGCCTCGGTGCCACGGGTAGGAGAAGGTGCGCTTGTCGACCACCCAAACGATGGGATCGTGGGTATCCCCTGGCGAAGCGCTGATCTCGCGATACATCTCCTTGCCTGCTTCATCCTTGAACAACTGGATGCGTCCATGGCCGAAAATCTGCGTGTGCAGTTCGATAAAGGAATGCGTGTTGTGGATTACTGCGTCCGTGCGCGCAGGCGCCCACCAAAGGTTCAGCTGAATGTCAAACTGCTGGAGTTCGTCCCTGGGTTCGGGACTGTTGGAAAGTTTCCAAGGGTTCAGCTCGACGCGTGCGATTATGTCCTTGGGCGAAATGTAGAGCGGTGTGCGCCTCGGAAACTCCGGCACGGTCTCGCCAAGCCATTTCCAACCGTCGAGAACTACGCCGCCAAGGTTGATGTCATTGGGGACATGTACAACTGAGGCGCATTTGCCACTGGTGATGATCCCGTCCTTGAGGATCACAGAACGCCAAGGCGGAATGACGCCAATCGGCTCGCCGGCGATGTACATCGGCTCGTCCGAGAGATTGGTGACGACGCCCGTCGTCGTGTAGTTCCGGGCGTCATAGACCATGTGGGCCTTTACGAAGGTGCCGTTGAAAGCCAAAGGCCGTGTGCGATTTTCCTGCGTCATTTTCCCTCGCTAAGGTGTCGGGCCAGCCCCGCGGGCTGGCCCTTCTTCATCAGAAGCCACGACCCTTGACATACTTGGCGCGGAGATCGCCGAGATACGCAGGGACGGTGATGTCCCACCATCCGGTCACGTGCATGTTGGAGTATGGACGCTCGATCGCGCAGATAGCGTCGATGAGATAGGGCTTCCCGGACGCGAGAGCTCGCTGGATGGCCGGGCCGATTTCGGCCGGATCGGTCACCCGCTCGGCTTCGCAGCCCAACGACTTTGCCACGCCCGCGGCGTCAGCCATCCAAGGTTCGCCGTCCGGCGTCTTGAATTGCGTGATGATCTCACGGTCCTCGCCGAACATGTTGAGCTGGAGATTGCGGATCGCGCCCCAACCGCCGTTATTGATCACCAGAAAGATGACCGCGGTGCCAAGCATGGCGGCAGTGGCCAGCTCGGTACCCGTCTGCAGAAACGCGCCGTCGCCGAAAACCGCGCATACCCGAGCCTCGGGCTTCCCCAGCTTTGCGCCGATGGCCGCCGGCAGGGCGAAACCAATGCCCGACATACCGCCGGGGGTTATGTGCTGGCGCGGGCCATACACCGGGAATTCGTTGAAGACCTGGTTCTGCGGGTTGGAGCTGTCGGTCACGACGATCGCATCGCGCGGGAGTGCCTTGCGGGCTTCGACGAGCACTTGGGAGGCGGTCATTGGCTGCACATTGGCCGTGCGAAGTGGGCGGAGGAATTCTTCCCACTCCACCTTCCGCTCCAGCAATTCCTTGAACTGCGCGCTGTTTTTATAGTCCCGTGGCTTGCCTTTCTCCTTGAGCCCGGCAAGGATTCCGGACAGGACCGCCTTGGCGTCGCCAACGATTCCGACTTCCACAGGATAGTTCTTGCCGATCTCGAAGCCGTCCAGATCGACCTGGATGAGTTTGGTCTTGGGGATGTCGAACGTGACCCCCGGCTGGTAGGACGAGGTGATGCGGTCGGAGAAGCGGCAGCCGATCGCCAGGAGAACGTCCGCCGAGCGTGTCATCGCATTGCCCGGAATCGACCCCAGGTCACCGCATGCGCAGGCGAACAGCTCGTGGTCTTCCGGGAACGACCCCTTGCCCATGAACGACGTGGTCACCGGCGCGCCAAGGAATTCGGCGATCTCACGCAGGACTTCGGTCGCCTCGGCGGTAATAACGCCGCCGCCCGCGAGAATAACCGGCCGGTCGGCCGACAGAAGCAACTCGACCGCCTCGGCGATGTAGGCGGGATCGCCGTAGGTGCGCGCTGCGGTCCGGCGTTTCTTGCTGTCATTGATGACCACGTTTCCGGTCTCGGCCTGGATGTCTTGTGGCACGTTGATGAGCACGGGACCCATGCGGCCTTCCAGCATGCTGTTGAAGGCCTGCTCCATCATGTTCGGGATTTGCTCGACGTGGCTCGGGTTGAACCACCGCTTCACCACCGGTTCAGCCATCCGAGGGAAGTTGTCCGAGTGGGGACGGTCAAGCTCCTGAAGCACTCCACGGCCCATCATGTAGGTGTGAACGCCACCCGTAATGACGAGCTGCGGGAGGGAGTCGGCGAAGGCCGTGGCGATACCGGTCAAGGTGTTCGTTGCACCCGGACCGATAGAAGTCACGACCGCCGCGACCTTGCCTGACGAACGGTAGAAGCCGTCCGCCATGTGCGAGGCGTTCTGCTCGTGCATGGCCGGCAGCAGGTTGATCTCCTCCTTGCGGTCGACGAACGCGTCCATCAACGCGGTGTCGCCGTGGCCCGGGATACCGAAGACATGTGTAACGCCTTCGCGGATAAGATGGTCAACAATGATCTGGCCGCCAGTCATCTCGCGCGAAGAATCGACCCCTTCGATTTTTTTGTCCATTTTCATTTCGTTACCTCCAGTTTTTTCTGCCCTGCGATCGGCTCAACGGCGGTCGCATAGTCTACATTCCGATGCCCGTAACGACGAACCCGCACGTTCGCCTGTTCCGCGTGCCCGGCAAATCCCTCCATCATGCAGAGGCGGGAAGTGTACTCTCCGACGAGTGCGGAAGCTTGGTCGGTCAGGATTTTCTGATACGTGCAGGTCTTGACGAACTTCCCGACCCAAAGCCCACCGGTGTAACGCGCCGCCCGCATGGTGGGCAGCGTGTGATTGGTTCCAATGACCTTGTCGCCATATGCGACCGTCGTCCGTGCGCCGAGGAAAAGAGCACCGTAGTTCTTGAGGTTGTCCAGAAACCACTGGTCATCGCTCGTCATTACCTGGACGTGTTCGGAAGCGACGCGATCGGTTTCCGACAGCATTTCTTCTCGGCTGTCGCACACAATGATTTCGCCGTGGTTCCGCCATGCCTCGCCGGCAATCGCCGCCGTCGGAAGGATGCCCAGAAGACGGTCGATCTGAGACAATGTGTCCTTCGCGAGCTTTTCGGAATTGGTGATCAAGACAGCGGGCGAGTTGGTGCCGTGCTCCGCCTGCCCGAGCAGGTCGGTTGCAACGAGTTCACCATCCACTGTGTCGTCGGCAACGATGAGGACCTCGGTCGGCCCTGCGAAGAGGTCGATGCCCACGCGGCCGAAAAGGAGACGCTTCGCCTCGGCCACATAGGCGTTGCCCGGGCCGGCGAGAACACTGACGGGTTTGATTGTCTCGGTGCCGATGGCCATGGCGGCTATGGCCTGGACACCACCCAGAGCATAAATTTCGTCAGCACCCGCAAGATGCTGGGCAGCAACGATCATGGGTGCCGGAGCGCCCTTGAATGGAGGAGCGCAGGTGATAACGCGGTCACAGCCCGCGACCTTTGCCGTCAGAACAGTCATGTGAGCGGAGGCGAGCAGTGGATACTTGCCGCCGGGGACGTAGCAGCCGACGCTGTCGACGGGAACATGCTTGTGTCCGAGCACGACGCCCGGCATCGTTTCAACTTCCAGTTCCGCCATTGTGTCGAGCTGGGCTTGAGCAAAATTTCTGATCTGATCCTGCGCGAACTCGATGTCCTCACGTTCCTGAGACGTGATGCCGTTCACGCAGGCGTCGATCTCCGATTTCGTGAGGCGATAACTCGTCCGGTCGAGACCATCGAAACGGATAGCCAGTTTCCGGACGGCTTCGTCGCCACCAGCCTCGACGTCGGCAATAAGGTTCTGGACTGCAGTCGTAACGGCTTCGTCATGGAAATTCGACGCCTCGGCCAGAGGCCGTTTCAGATGTCTTATCATAGCAATATCCCGCTTTTGATCCGAGACCTCCGCCATCGTCGGAAGAGTGGCTCATTTCGATCGGGGCAGAGTGGGCGAATGATCTGTCGCGGACAATTTCGCAGGCCCTTGAAACTTGGCGCAGACTGACGCATTCTCGGTGGGAGTAGTGAAGCACCCCGGGCGCGCATCAGTGAACACCGAAGTAATCGATTCCTTACAGACGCAGAATTTTGGCGCGAACCTGCGCTTTTTGTGCGAACGCCAAGGTACGGTCTCGAGCATCTGTCGGAAAATCAACATAAATCGGCAGCAGTTCAACAAATACCTGTCTGGTCTTCATCTGCCGTCGATGCAGAACCAGCGTTTGATCGCGAATTTCTTCGGTCTCAGCAGGTCGGTGCTATTCGCCGACCCTGAAGAGTTTCGCACCCTCATGGAGGGCAACTATTTCTATGCCATCGATACCTTGCGGGGTTCCGAGAAGATGGCGGCTTTCCTTGACACGCTGCTGGTTGCGGACAATACGGCCGGAGACGAGTATGTGGGGGTGTACGATCGGTATCAGTACTCGACGATCTACAAGGGCAAGGTGCTACGATCGGCCTATTGCATCTACCGGAACCGGGACTTCCTGCAGCACTACTACATCGAGCGCTTTCCCAATCTCGAAGACCAGGACAAGATAGATTTCGTCTTCAAGTATCACGGCTTCACCATTCCCTTGGGCGGGCGGCTTTTCTCGCTGGATTTCGAGGCCGTTCAGAAGAACGAGATGACGTTTGGAATCTACGCCCCGGTTCAGCGGAGTTCTAAGAGCTTCCTGATGGGGATCACGAGCGGAATTGCGGAGAACATGCTCCGCCCGCCTTACTCGACGAAAGTCGCGATGCATTTCCGCGGGCCTGGCCTGCTAAAGCGCGAACACTTGGATAGGGTGACCACGCTGGAAAAAGGGGACCGGTCGATCCCCACCGAGGTCCAGCAATATCTCAGTACGGTCGACTAAACAGACTTCTTGAATTCCTTCGCAAGGATGTGGTCAGACGATCGCAGCGCCTGCGCTGCGATCGTGAGTGCAGGATTTACCGCCGCCGACGAAGGGAAGAAGGACGCGTCGATCACAAAGAGGTTCGGGTGATCCCAGGTGCGGCAATACTGGTCGAGCGCCGATGTTGCCGGGTCGCTGCCCATTCTCACGGTGCCGGATTGATGAGCCGTCGCATGCGCCACGAGCGATTTTGTGACGACGATTGGGTAGCCCGCCCGCTCCAACGCACGCTTCATACGTTTTACCAGCTCCAGGTGGCCTTCCATATTGTTGAGCGTTACCGCCAGCTTGATCTGACCGCTCTCGAGGGTGACCCTATTGTTGGGGTCAGGCAAATCCTCCGACAACGCGATCCAGTCCATGCCGTGCCGGGCCATCTCATTGCCCAGGAATTTCGGCAGGTAAGGCACGTTGGCTGTGAGCATGCCGCCCTGGAGCTTGCCCAGCATCTGCATATGTCCCATCGGCCAAGGAAAATCCTTGTCGCCGAAGTACCAATCGTTGATTGCCAACGTCTTTTGGAACTTCGTCGAATTGATCCGGTGCGATAGGCCCATGAGCGCCGTCTGGTTGTGGACCATGTAGTGGCGGCCCACGACGTCCGAGCTATTTGCAACGCCCTTTGGCGCGGCGCTGCTGGAAGAGCGCAGAAGCAGCGCAGCCGAATTGACCGCATTGCAGGACACCACGAATAGCGGGGCCGAATAGCGTTTTGTCTCGCCCTTTTCCTCTACCTCGACGGCCTCGACCTTCTTGCCGTCCCCCGACAGAATGATGCGCCGTGCGAAGGTATTGGTCTTGAGATCGACTCTGCCTGTCGCCAGCGCGGGCTCGAGCGCGCACGTCTCCGCGTCGTTCTTCTGTCCGATCTTGCAAGGGAAACCGTCGCAGGTCCGACAGAGAATGCAGCTTCCAGCGGTTCCAGAATTCACCCCACTTGGCATGGCCGACGGCGAAATACCCTGGCTGCGGAACCGATCCGCCAAGTTTGCGACGATTGGCTCAGAGGGCACTGGGCCGAAGGGATAAGGCCCGTTACGGTGCGGAGCGGTCCTGTCTCCCGTGTCATCCCCGTGCACGCGGAACATTCTCTCCGCCTCGTCGTAATAGGACTCCATTTCCGAGTAGCTCATAGGCCAGGCAGGTGACACGCCGCCCTTGTGTTCAAGTGTCTCGAAATCCCTCTCTCTCAGCCTGAATAGGGCTGCTCCGTAGAACTTGGTCGATCCGCCGACATTGTAACAAGCTCCGGGATCGAAGGGGTTACCCTTTCGATCGAGCCAGGTGTCCTTGGCCTTGTACTTCTTCTGAAAGAAGACCGTGTCGACGCTCCAGTTTTCCGGCTCGCGTGGCACGAAATCGCCACGCTCAAGTATGAGAACGCGGGCTCCATGCTCGGCAAGTCTACGCGCCGTTACGCTTCCGCCTACACCGCTTCCGATAATAATTACGTCGTAATCTTCCATCTTGTTCCCGGAGTTATGAGTTGCTTGGGAGCGTCCGTTCCAACCCGGTGCACCCGATCCATTGCGGGATTTCTAACACTGGAGGAATATCTGGAGAAGCAAGATTCCGGCCACTTGCGTCAGTGTGCGTCACATATCGGACAGGTGCGAACTTGCTGATCACGCTCTTGAAATGACGAATAGCGCTATGATCGGGCGTCTCGGCCAGATGGCCAACAAGGCCCTTTGCAACCGTGTAAAGGATAGACATGAGCGAGTACGACTACATCGTCGTGGGCGCAGGGTCCGCAGGCTGCGTTCTCGCAAATCGGCTCTCGGCCGATCCGCGCAACAACGTTCTCCTCCTGGAAGCGGGCCGGAGGGATAACTATCACTGGATTCACATTCCGGTCGGCTATCTCTACTGCATATCAAATCCGCGGACAGATTGGTGCTTCAAGACCGACGCCGAAAGCGGTCTCAACGGGCGCAGCTTGTCTTACCCACGTGGGAAGGTGCTCGGGGGCTGCTCATCGATCAACGGCATGATCTATATGCGTGGCCAAGCGGCCGACTACGATCACTGGCGGCAACTCGGATGCGTCGGCTGGGGTTGGGACGACGTTCTTCCTCTCTTCAAGCGGCAGGAGGACTTTCACGCAGGCGCTTCGGACGATCACGGCTCTGGTGGAGAGTGGAGAGTTGAAAGGGCGCGCGTACGTTGGAAGGTTCTCGACGCCTTCCTGGACGCGGCTGAGCAGGCCGGAATTCCGAGGACCCCGGACTTCAACCGGGGCACCAACGAAGGCGGTGGCTACTTCGACGTCAACCAGCGCTCTGGCGTTCGATGGAATACCGCTAAAGGGTTCTTGCGCCCGGCGCTCAACCGAAAAAACCTGCGCGTCGAGACCGAAGCCCAAGTTCGTAGACTTGTGATCCAGGACGGCGAAGTCACGGGGGTGGTATTCCAGCAAAACGGCCACGATAGGACTGCGACGGCCCGGGCCGAGGTAATCTTGGCAGCCGGCGCAATCGGGTCGCCTCATATCCTCGAGCTCTCCGGGATTGGCGAAGGCTCCGCTCTGAGCGCCGCGGGTGTCGAAGTGAACACGGAAGTCCCCGGTGTGGGAGCCAATCTTCAGGATCATCTCCAACTGCGTCTTGTCTACAAGGTAACAGGCGTCCCGACTTTGAACGAGAAAGCCTCCAGCATGTTCGGGAAGGCCGCCATCGGATTGGAATACCTATTTCGACGGTCGGGGCCCATGGCTATGGCCCCCAGCCAGGTAGGTATCTTCACGCGATCGGGACCGGAGAAGGCCACCCCGGACCTCGAGTTTCACGTCCAGCCTGTCTCGCTCGACAAATTCGGCGACCCGGTTCACACGTTTCCGGCGATCACCGCTTCGGTCTGCAACTTGCGGCCTGAGAGCCGCGGTACGGTCCACGTAAGAACAGCCGATTTCCGCGCGCAACCTGCCATCAGGCCGAATTATCTGGCGACCAAGGGCGATCTGGAGGTTGCCGCGAACTCGATACGGGTTGCTCGCAGAATTGCGGAGCAGCCTGCTTTCACGAAATACCGTCCGGTCGAGTACCGTCCTGGACCCGAGTATCGTACGGACGATGACCTGTATAAGGCGGCGGGCGATATAGGAACAACGATCTTCCACCCCGTTGGCACCTGCCGCATGGGCGATGACCCCGCATCGGTGGTGGACACCAGGTTGAGAATGCGCGCCGTGGGCAGGCTCCGTATCGCCGACGCCTCGATCATGCCCACCATCGTCAGCGGAAACACCAATTCTCCCACGTTGATGATTGCCGAAAAGGCCGCGGCCATGATTCTGGCGGACAACCGATAAAAAATGGCGGCCGACCGGGAGGAGAATGGTCGACCGCCGCACGGCGCTATGTTTTTTGCGCCGAGTAACTAACTACTTTGGAAACGGGTGCCACGTTTTGGTTTGCGACGAGCGGACGCAGATTTCCGAAAGAAGAACGCCACGCAAGCCTTCGTTGAGGTCCGAGATCGGCGTCCTACCAGCATGCCGCCAGTTCGGTCCGGCCTCCAGCGCGGCGGCGTAGTCGGTGTAGAGCACGGCGAGGGCTTCCAGGTAGGCTTCGGGATTTCCAGCGGGAAGGCTAACACACGATGCTCCTTCCTCAGTCATGTCTGACGCTCCCCTGCGGTAAATGAGATCGGCCTGCCCCATACGAGAAAGATGCAGCGTTTCGGGCTGCTCCTGCCGCCACTCAAGGGTACCCTTGCTTCCGACGATTTTGAAACGCAGGCCATTTCGATGCCCCGGCGCTGCCAGACTGCACCAAAGTAACCCTTCGGCACCTCCTTCGAAATCCATCTGCACAACGCCGGTGTCGTCCAGCCCAAACCCGTCGACCGTAGTCGAGAGCCTTGCGTTCAAAGCGACACACCGCCTGCCGGAGACAAATTCGAGGATGTTGAAGGCATGCGTTCCGACGTCGCCGAGTGCTCCGGTCAATCCGGCTTTTCCAGGGTCGCCCCGCCAGATGCCGCCCTTCCCAAGCTTCGTGGGGTCGTTGGCCAACCACTCGAGCAGGTACTCCACGTAGAGGAACTTCACTTCGCCTATTTCGCCGTTGCGGACACGAGCCCGCGCGTCGCGCACCATCGGGTAGCCGGTGTAAGTGTAGGTGACGGCGGCGAACAAATTCCTGTTTGCGGCCAATCTGATCAGTTCCTCGGCTTCTCCGGAGGCATTGACCAACGGTTTGTCGCAGACGACGGGAAATCCCGCTTCGAGAAACAGCCTGCAAGGTTCGTAATGAAGATGATTGGGCGTTACGACAACGGCGACGTCAATCCTGTCCGAGCGGTTCGATTCTGCCGCAACCATGTCCCTGAAAGTCCGATAGGTCCGGTCAGGAGCGACGCCCAGCGCTTCTGCCGCCTCGCGGGATACGGCCTCGTCGGAAGAGAACACTCCAGCTTTCACATCGAAACAACCGGTTAGGCGCATGGCCGCGCGGTGGATACCCGCGAAAAACGAGCCGCGGCCTCCTCCGATCATGCCAACGCTGAAGCGACGCTTTGCAGGAATATCTGAAATCAAGTTCGGCATCTGACCTGTTCCTCTTTTACTTGATCAAGTCTCACCGCCGATGGCGGACAGCAACTTCGCATCGAGCGATTATCTGACGCAGTTTGGCGCACACTTTCCAACGCGGTGCCGTGTCGATCGAGCCGAAGCGCTAAGTGCTTCAAGCTGCGTCATCAGTCCGCTGTTTGCGAAATTGTCACAGCACCCCGCAGAGCTACACTCGTAGGTCAAATACGACAGGCGTCAGCAGCTGGCGTCTTCGAGAAAACCGTTAAAAAGGGGAAGTGGAATGACACATGTCGCCACAGGTCGGCTCGTAGTCGACAAGCCGGGACCGTTGCGTCGGTTCCTCTCGCCGCAGCATCCTGCCGTAATGGTGCAACGCGTCATGCTGTTGCTGTTGGTGGTCAGCGTCATCGGCCTGTCAATCGCCAACCCGAGTTTCAGGAACCCGGCCAATCTGTTGAACATCATCCAACAGGCGTCGATGGTCGGCATCGTGGCTTGCGGGATGCAGCTAATGATCATCTCGGGAGGCTTCGATCTTTCTGTGGGAGCGATTGCCGCGGCCGCCGGATGTCTCGCCGCGACCGTATCCCTGTCGGCGGGCGTTCCGGCCGGGATTGTCGCGGCGTTGGTCCTCGGCCTCCTCATTGGCATCGCCAACGGCTGCTTGATCGCGAAGGTAGGGATGAACCCTTTTGTTTCGACTTTCGGAACGCAAGCGATCATCCTTGGCACGATGTACGCGCTTACTGAAGCGCGTCCGATCGCGCCGCTGCCGCGCGAGTGGCGCGAACTCGGCTTCTTCCATGTCGGTGGCCTGACCTTCCCGAGCATGGTGTTTATCGTCGTTGTTGTGGTGTTGGCGCTCGTGCTGCACTTCACCAGCTATGGACAGCATGTCCGTGCGGTCGGCAGCAACAAAGTCGGGACCAGCCGCGCAGGTGTCAATGTCGACCGCGTCCTCATTGCGACCTATGCAATCGGCGGCTTCACCGCTGCCATCGCCGGCCTTTTGCTGACCTCTGTCGCCGGCATCGGGAGCCCGCAAGCTGGAACCACCTGGGCGCTCCTTTCGATCGCGGCAGTCGTCATCGGCGGTACGCCGCTGACCGGCGGGGTCGGTGGCATCAGTTCCGCGGTCATCGGCATCTTCGCTCTGACGATCCTGAACAACGCGATGACCCTCTACAGCATCTCAGCCTTCTGGCAACCGGCATTCATGGGAACAGGTGTTCTCCTGGCCGTTGGTTACGAAGCCCTGCGGCGCGGCCGCAAATACTAAGAGTGGAACCGGCAGAAAACACTGCCAAAACTAGGAGGACTGCAATGAAACTCACAAGACGAATGCTCGGTATAGCGTCCATCGCAATTGCCGTGGGCACCGCGTTTGCAGCACCGGCAACGGCGGAAGACAAAAAGATCGGCGTGATGATCTACAACATCGGCGTCGATCCGTGGATGAACGTGGGCGTCAAGGCGATGGAAGAGAACGCCAAGAAGCTCGGATACGAGGTCACTGTGGTTGACGGTCACAACGACGTGGCGCAGATGAACGCCGCGATCGAGCAGTTCATCATTCAAGGCGTGAACGCCATCATCGTTGCGCCTGCCGATCCCGACAGCCTTGTCGGCAGCGTCCTGAAGGCAACCGATGCCAAGATTCCCGTCGTTTCCTATTCGATGGGTATCTCTCCGGAAGCACCGATCACTTCTTTCGTCGGCTCGGACGAAGAATTCATCGGCCGGCTCCATGCGGAACAGGCTGTTAAGATGCTGAATGGCGAAGGCAATGTCGCCATCATGACGGGCATCCTCGGAACTGCGCCTCAGATCGGTCGAGCCAAGGGAGAGCATGATGCGCTCAAGACCGCACCAGGGATCAAGATCGTCGAAGAGCAGGCAAACGATTGGGCTGCGGATAAGACCGTCGCACTGATCCAGGATTGGCTTTCCAAGTACCCCAAGGGTGAACTGAACGCAGTCTTCGCTCACGGCCCGGAACTCGTTGCCGCTGCCGAGTATGCGAAGGCGCAGGGCCGGGATGAAGTGATGTTCTTTGCGGTCGACTATCCCGAGGACGCGCGTCGCGCCATCAAGGAGGGCACTCTCACCGCCACGGTTTCTCAGAGCCCGGCTTTGCTTTCAAAGCTCGCAGTTGAAGCTGCCGACAAGGCGATCCGCGGCGAGAAGGTTGAATCCAAGATCATCATTCAGAACACGCTGATCACGAAGGACAACGTGGAGCAGGTTCCGGCTGACTACTAATGCGGATCGACCCGCGCCGCCAAGATGGCGCGGGTTCTCACTTGACGAACTTAGTTTAGGAGAGGTGCAATGCCCTTATCTGTAGTCCGCCAAAGCGAGGCTGTCGTTATGCCCGAGACATCCACCCCGATTGTGGAGGCAGTCGGCGTCGCCAAGCACTATGGTGGCGTGATCGCCCTTTCGGGTGCGAACCTTAGAGTTATGCCAGGCGAGGTGGTCGCCATCGTCGGCGACAACGGAGCCGGGAAGAGCACCTTTGTCAAAATCCTTTCGGGTGCCCAATCCGCAACCGAAGGCAAGCTCGTCGTTTCAGGGCGTGAAGTAACCTTTCATCGGCCTAGCGATGCCCGCGAGGCAGGCATCGAGACCGTGTATCAAGACCTTTCACTTGCAGAGCACCTTGATGTCCTGACCAATCTCTTTCTCGGTCGCGAGGAGTTCTACTTCAAGTTCGGCGGCCTCAGCATTTTGAACCGCCGCAAAATGACCGCGCGGGCCGAAGAGTTGTTGAACGAGATCGGGGTTAATGTCCCAGGCGTGCGTGACATAGTTGGCGGTTTGTCCGGCGGTCAGCGCCAGGGCGTGGCGATCGCACGCGCGGCGGGATGGGGGTCGCAGCTGATCATCATGGATGAGCCCACCGCGGCGCTCGGCGTTCAGGAAACTGCCCATGTTCATGACATTATCCGGGCGCTGCAATCACGTGGTGTTGCTGTCCTTCTCGTCAGCCACAACATGAAGCAGGTCATGGAACTCAGCAACCGGGTTTACGTATTCCGCCGAGGTCGGATCGCCGCTGAATTGCAGACATCGCACACCACGACTGATGAGATTATCTCTTACATCACAGGTGCCCGCAGCTGAAAAAATAACCCGGCGCTCTATTGTGGAGCGCCGGGTTTTACGTTGCCTGAAATCCCGCTATTTGAAAACTGCTGCGAGCGCATTCCAGAACGTCTGCCCATTCGTGACTTCGCCATTTGCGTCGAGTGCGTGATCGTAGTCCGGGCAGATAAACGCGAGTGCAAGTAGCTGTCTAAACATTGCCTTCTCCCATTCCCCAAGCAGGCGTCGAGAACGATGCCGAGACCAAGATCGCTCCGTTCCACCTGCACCTTCAATTTCGCAGAAAAGGGAATAGTGAAGCTTTCTGACGCACTTTTTCAGATATGGCCACTGCATGACGTCGGTTTCGGCTCAGGCTCTTGCCTTCCATTCTGGGCACCCTCGACTTCTGACGGCCTATGCTAACAGTTCACTGCGGATCCTTTACTGAGACGCACACGGTCCCGTCGAGTGGGGTGGGATCGCGGGTTCGATTCCCATCAAGGGGAGGGATAGGAGACATCCGTCTGCCGGCTTCCGGTCGTCGAGTGGAGAGTTCGCGGTGCTACCCCTGATCTGAACGCCCGGGGAGCGTCAGGAGCTGATACTTGGCCAGTGTGATCCGAGCGTCGCAACAGCGTGACTTTTTGCACGCAGCCCTGTGAGGCAATCGTCATGTCGTTGGGTTGGTTTCGATCGGCAATGTGAAAACAAACGTCGATCCCTGAGGGGCGTTTTTTTCTGCCCACAGACGTCCGCCGTGAGACTCGACGATCGAACGGCAGATCGCCAATCCCATGCCCATGCCGTCGTTCTTCGTGGTGAAGAACGGTTCGAAAATCCTGTCGGGGTTTTGGACCCCAGCGCCCCAATCGCTGACAGCGAAGCGGATCATGTCATCGATACGCGTCGCATGCAGGCTGACCATCCGCAGATCCGCAGTGGATGCCATCGCCTCGATGCCGTTTCGGATTAGGTTGACAAGTATCTGTTGAAGCTGGACGCGATCCATGGCGCCGCCGCAACAAACCCCGGTTTAATGTGACCCGCTTCCACGTGTCTGGCCGCGATTGAGCGTCGGTCGTTTGGTGACCAATAATACTTCTTGAGGACGGTCGTCCCCGCTCCGAAAGACTATTGGGCGTTTGCTGCGACGTCGCTTGAAATCGGAGGCACAAGGCACCAGTTCAAAATTGGGCAATATGGAGTGAAACCAGCGCGATCTTTGCCGGCCAGAGAGAAGCGGGGGAGGAGAAAATGAATGATGAAAAACTCGGCTTCGAAGATGATTTGATGCTCGGCGTGCCGGCGGGGGGCGGGCGGGCGGTTCTCCAGGCCATTTCGTCTCACCTAGCGCAACGCACTCGCGTCCCAGCCAGTGTCATTCTAGACGGCCTGCTCGACCGGGAGGCTCTTGGTTCGACGGGTTTCGGGGAAGGCTTTGCCCTACCGCACGCGTTAATTCCGGGTTTGATAACTCCGGCTAAAGTGCTTGTTACCCTGCGCGAACCAATCGAGTTCAACGCACCCGACGACGAGCCAGTCGATATCTTTCTCGCGGTGATATGGCCTTACGGGCAACATGAAGGTTTCTTGCAATACCTCTCCAAGCTTTGTCGTGTCGTTCGCTCAAAGAAGTTGTTGGCGGCCCTGCGAGGGGTACGATCTGAAACAGAGGCTTTAATCGTGCTTTCGGCGGCCGTTTGCACAACTGCTCCGAGTGCACAAAGCTCTGTCACAGCCTCATATGGCCCGCTCCTGCGGTAGTTCGATGCCCTAAATCGCGTGATTGGCGCGTTCGGTCGTCGCTTCGTGCCGAGTCTTGGCTGGCTCGGCATACGACACAAAGCCTGTTCTCCCGTTTCCAGCGCCGTTAGCCATCTAGGCATTGGTTCCCGGCGCGGTTCGGGAAGGCGTACGAACCTGCTAACAGTGCGAAGCCGTCCGTGCATGAAAATACGGAACTGTCGTCGCCACCAGCCACAAAAGCGAGGGTACCACTCCCGGGACATTCCTCTGAAAATGAGAGTAGGATCCTTCAGGGGGAGAAAAGAGATGCCAGTCGGCTTGGTACACTTTGCGCCCGTCACTCTGAAACAAGGGTTGTGAGCTATCGATGACGCCAGGACCAGAAAATTACAAGGAGCTTCTGCTTTTTCTGACGACGGCAGGCGTTATCGTGCCACTGTTTGGGCGATTGAAACTGAGCCCGGTTTTTGGCTTTCTCGCAGCCGGCATCTTGCTTGGCCCCTTCGGTCTTGGAGCGCTCGTAGGAGATTGGCCGTGGCTCTCCGCAATCTCAATCACCGACGTTGGACAGATCGCGCTTCTTGCGGAATTCGGAGTGGCATTCCTGCTTTTTATGATCGCGCTCGAGCTGTCGTGGAGCCGTCTTCTGTTAATGCGCAAGCTCGTCTTCGGATTGGGCGGCCTTCAGGTTCTCACCTCGACAGCCGTCCTCGCGGCCATCGCGGGCTTGCTGGGCCAAACTCCGGCTTCAGCGGTGGTGCTTGGCTGTGCGCTCGCCATGTCGTCGACGGCGATCATTATACCGTCGCTTGTTGAGCGCAAACTGCTGAACACGACCGTTGGGCGGGCAAGTTTCGCCGTACTGCTCTTCCAGGATCTCGCCGTGGCGCCTCTCCTGTTCATGGTGACGATTTTGGGCTCGCGCGAAGGGACGGGGCTCGGCGCCGGCCTGTTGTATGCTCTGGCGCCTGCCGCAGTGGCGCTTTTCGCGATGGCCGGCATCGGTCGCCTCATCCTGCGACCTTTGTTCAAACTGGTCGCGACAACAAAGAGTAACGAATTGTTCGTCGCTGCATGCCTCTTGGTCGTAATCGGTTCTGGCCTAATCACAGCCCTCAGTGGTCAGTCGATGGCGCTCGGCGCTTTCGTTGCAGGTCTCTTGCTCGCTGAAACCGAGTATCGTCGTCAGATCGAGGTTACCATCCAGCCCTTCCAGGGGCTTTTGCTTGGGCTCTTCTTCGTATCCGTTGGAGCTCGTCTGGATCTTTCCGAGATCATTGCCAACCCGGTCGTCACAGTCGGCGTCGCGATCGGGCTGTTTGCGATAAAAGCTCTGACCCTCTTTCCGATCGCGCGCCTGTCAGGACTGACGACCCGCCATGCCGGCGAAGTCGCACTTGTGCTAGGACCTGGCGGCGAGTTCGCATTAATCCTTATCGGCGCTGCTGTGGCAGGCAATGTTGTCCCTGGTGCCGTTGCCGCCACTGCCACAGTCGCGGCAACCTTGACGATGATCGGCGTTCCCTTGCTGGTGCGCCTGCTGGGCCGCGATAGGGCATATGCCGGGACGGCTGATCCTTCGTTTGCAGGACTAACGCCCCACCATGATGACGGCTTAGAGCGTGTGATCGTCGTCGGCTATGGACGTGTCGGGCAACTGGTCGCGGAGATGCTCACGCGACATGGGTTGAGGTTCCTGGCAATCGACGCCGATCCAGTGCTTGTCGGCAAGGAGCGAGGGCGCGGTTCTACGATCTATTATGGCGATGCCACACGAATCGAGTTGCTTCGACGCTGCGGAATCCAGAGTGCTCGCGCACTTGTTGTAACGTTGGATAACGCAGAGGCTGTGGCCTCTATCGTCTCCTCTGCAAGATCCGAGCGGGCGGATCTCACTATTGTCGCCCGCGCACGGGATGCGGTGCACGCAACTGAGTTATACGAACTCAAAGTGACGGATGCGGTGCCAGAGACCATCGAAGCCAGCCTCCAACTGTCGCAGGCGGTGCTCGTTGGCATCGGCATTCCGATGGGCCCAGTGATAGCATCCATTCATGAGCGACGGGATGAGTTTCGCAAGATGCTACAGCCAGCGGACGGTTCGAACAGGGAACGGCATGCGATCCGGCCGCGAAGTCGAAGTGAGTCAAAATCACTCCGATAAGCATGAGAAACGTGCGGAGGCATGCCGCTGTCGGGCCACAGTTTTACGGCGAGGGCATCTGATGCACCATGACTTTGTCGCCCGCCGGACACAATCCGAGATCGATGGCACTAATGCTGTCCTCGGCGAATGGTTCCCGCGCCAAGCTGGTTTCCGACCGACCTTCCTAAAGGTAACACTGGGCTTTTTTGATGAATTCTTGGTCCGTTAGGGCTGCACGGTGACGGCCTCAAGGCGCGCGATCGGTGAGAGCGTCGGCTCCCTCCTGCTCGACACCATGCCCGATAATCCTAACGCCGCAATGCGGGAAAGTCGGAGCGAGTTTCTGGATGGCGCATTCGAAACTCCGCACAGGTCGCATCTGGCCATGGCTGTAGTCCTCCTGTTCAGTCCGACGAACCGCGCGAGCGGCGATCGGTTCCGGCTCAAGTCTCGTGCATTCGGATGACGTCCTCGATGCCGCGCGATTGGATGCCCAGTTCTTCCAGGCCCGGCAGATCAACTGCCGCGACATTGTCACGACGCATGAGGTCGACTTGGTTGCGCGTCAGAGACACGGCCGGAAGAAACTCCGCAGCAGTCGCCAACATGCTCCACATCGCGAAAGGCACCGGCACCAGCCTGATCCGCGTCTCGAGCTGAGTGGCGATTTCCTGGACGAGTTCCCGATAGGCATAGATGCGCGGACCGGCGCACTCGAAGATCGAAGCACCCGTGGCATTCTGCCCCGCGGCCAAGCGGCTCACGGCCTCCGCCACGTCCTCGACATGAACCGGTTGCAAGCGAGTGCGGCCGTCGCCGAACAGCGGATAAATCGGGAGGAGGCGTACCAGCCTCGCGATCGTTGTGATGAATGTGTCACCGGGGCCGGCCATGACAGCGGGACGGACGATAATCGCGCCTGGAAATGCCGCCTTCACAACCTCCTCGCCGCGGCCCCGGGCGCGGATGTAGTTAGAACGGGACTGCGGATCCGAGCCGATGCCCGAAATCTGGACGAACCTCTCGGCGCCGGCATCGCGCGATGCGGTCGCCAGATCGGTCGCAGCTTTGACATGGACGCGCTCGAAGGTCTGCTCCCCGCGCTCAACATAGAGGCTGACCGCATTCACCACCGCGCGAGATCCAACCACGGCAGCTGCGATCGAGGATGGATCTAGTATGTCCGCCTCGATCTGCTGAGATGGCCACTTGCCGGATACGCCGCCCGAAATCTTGTGCGGATGACGCGAGGCGGCACGAACATCGACAGCTTTGTCGAGAAGCCTGCTCACGATCCGCCGTCCAAGAAACCCCGTTCCGCCGAACACCGTCACAATGTTCTCGTGGTCAGTCATCGTGCTCTTATGGCTCTCCTGGTTAGCGACGGCCGTCGCGTTCTTGATCAATCATTCCTTTCCGTGAAATGCTGCAGGCGACGTGTTCACCCTGGACTATTACCGCTCTTCTTGTGGTGTCTGCTTTCCTGATTTTGGCCTCTCACGATTTTGCGTTCATTGTCTTCACGCGCATCTGCATGCGCCGTGTCCAGGTCCTGTCCATCGCCCTGGGCCTTACGCAGCGCGTCGGAGCGCTTGAGGTCCGCCTCGGCATTGAAATCCTTGCCCGCGTTCGAAGTCTTCTCGCGGCCCTGAATTATGCGCTACTGCTGTCCGTGCGTCTTCCTGCCGACCATGAGCAGATCTCCTGCTGTCCTATTTGTTCACCCGACCGCGATGGCCAGGAATCGCTCCGCCCTTGGTTCGTCGCATCGCCCTTAAGGGTATTGTCTCCGGGTTCCGCCTTGCGGGGCGGCGACCGGGTTGTCGTGCGGTTTCCAGTGCCGCCCCACGTAGCGGCAGCTAAGGAGGATATGTGGAGTGCGGTGTGGGCTACCACGTCTGTTGCGAATACCAATCGTCGATATCCTGGCGCACGCGATCCTTCTCAATCCCATATCGCTCTTGGATCTTGCCTTCGAGTTGGTCGCGCCTCCCAGCAATTTCATCCAAATCGTCGTCCGTCAGACGCCCCCATTGTTCCTTGATCATACCCTTTACCTGCTTCCAGTTGCCTTCAACACGATCCCAGTCCATTGTGAGTCTCCTCTAACTTTTCAAAGAGGGCTAGCGGCTCTCTTTAGAGCCCGCACTCAAACCGCCGTGGTGACGCTTAGTTCCGGGAATTTTTGCGGTCAGAACGCGTTCTTGATAGCCGACGCATGCCCCCGCGGATCGCGGCTTAGCTCCATCGATAGGTCCCCCCGATTGGAGTCTTTCACGCAACGCCGCCCTCCGTCCCCGCTCCCGGAGGGCCATTTCTTTTCCTGACCCCAGGAGGGAGGTACGGCGACCGCGATCCTCTGAAATTGGAGATCCATCGACTACCTCCGGTCGATCGGCAGGTTCGTCGACATCAACTGGCCGATTACACGGCACTAACACGACGCCAGTAACCGCGGACCCGCTGCAGGCTACCTCGCGCGTGCTTTGTTTTGTCCATGGATTGGCGCATACTGCGCCATCGCTGGGCGGTTGCTACGGGCCCCGGCGGCTGGAAGATCATCGCGCTTTCGCCCCAACTCCGGAGGTCGCGCGATGTACCTCGCGACGAACCAAACGGTCCTTCTCCCTCACGAAATGAATCAAATCGAACAGATCTTCGGAGAAGTCCTGCGCGAACGCGGATTGACTCGGCAGTGCAAGTCGGCCGAAGCGATCGCAAAACGACTTATGGATCTTTACCTAAGCGGCGTCCGCGAGAGCGTTGCTCTCAGGTACCTGGCCTATCTCGACGAGCCGGTAGCAAGTCGCCCCTGGCAGAACGCGCGCCCACTCGTCGAGGAGGTCTCAATGCTGCATATTTCACGAGAGAAGGGCGCTCAGATCAGCCCGGATGAGCTCGACATGCTTCAACGGACCTTCGATCGAGTATGCATCTGGTGCAGTATCCCGCGCTACGGCAAGCGCGCCGATCGGCTAGCCCGGCATATCACCGATCAATTCCGCAAGGGATTGAGCGACGAGGCAGCGCTTTTCGAGAACGCCATGTGGCTGGAGAAGAATACCGACGCCGCCCGATACCGCCCAGACGCATAAACGCCACACCACCGCAACGGGGAACATTCCGCCTCGATAGCGGTTTTGATACCGCCAACGATCCACACCCCTGCGGATCAAGGCGGGGCTCAATTGTTCTGTCCCCATTGGAGTGGAGCCCGTTGCAATGCATGCTTGGGCCCCGTCGACCACGGGGCCTAATTTTTGCAGATGGAGATGCAAGGTTTTCCAGCCACAGCCCCGTGATACGGGGCGTCAGCGGCCGGAGCGAGCCGTCTGGCGAGCGGAGCGGGCGGAGGCAACCCTATCCGATTGCGCCGAAGGGTTTGCCGGAGCCTGCGGAAATCCCGCTTTTTAGTTCTCGACCTTCTCTAGAAAGGCGAAGACCTCGTCTCGAGAGGGCATGGCCCGCCCGGCGCCCTTGCGCGTGACGGCGAGCGCGCCGTAGGCATTGGCGAGACGGCAGCAATCGGGGCCGGACAGGCCCGTGACGCGGCCATGGATATGGCCGGCGGCGAAGGCGTCTCCCGCGCCGATCGTATCGACCACTTCCACGGGGAACCACGGCGCGCTGTCCGTGCTGCCGACCTGATAGAGGACGGATGCCGTTCCGCCGGATCCCTTCACCGCCACCCGACGGACGCCGCTCTCCAGCAGCATTCCGATGAGTTTTTTCTCGTCCGTTTCTTCCGGTTGTTCCAGAAGACCGGGGAGATCGGCGCTGCCGAGCACGATCGTGTCGATCCGGGGAAGGAGCGCCCTTACTTGCGCAGCGATGGCGGCAACCACGCCGCCGGGAATGTCGAGGGTGACGTAGATGTCCGCACCGACGGCAAGGTCTATGGCGGCGAGGGCTGCTTCCGTCTGGCGCGGTTGGAGCAGGGCGTAGCCGGAAAGATGGAACAGCTGAGCGTCGGCAAGGGCTGCCGGATCGACATCTGCGGCCGAAAGCCGTGCATTTGCGCCGCGGTAGGCGAACATCGTACGCTCGCCGGCAGGGCTGACGGTGATGACATTGATCTGGGTCGGCTCCCGGTCGTCGCGGCCGATCCAGCGCGTGGAAACGCCGGTGGCGGTAAGCTCGGACAATGCCTCGTGGCCCCAGGAGTCGACACCCACCCTGCCGATAAAGCGGCAATCGTGCCCGGCTTTGGCAAGTGCGATGGCAGTGTTCGTCGCCGAACCGCCGATCATCGCCGTCTGGCCGGTAGCGATCGCCTCGCCACCCTCGCCCGGATAGTCGGGAATGGCGAGCACGAGATCGATGTTGATATCGCCGAGAAGGACGATGGCGGCCATATCCCGCCTCACAGCTCTACGTGCATGAGGGCGATGGCCTGGTCGACGTCGGCGATGATGTCGTTGATGTGCTCGATGCCGACCGAGAAACGCACGAGGCCGTCAACGACGCCCATCGCCTCGCGTTCCTGGCTCGGAATATCGAGGAAGGCCATGGTGGCGGGCACCTGCGTGGTGGTGCGAAGGCCCCCGAGGCTGGCCGCGAACGAGCAGAGCTGCAGGCGCTTCAGAAGCCGCACGCCGCAGGCTTCGTCATCCACCTGGAAGGAGAGCATGGCGCCGCCGCCGATGAGCTGTTCCGAGGCAGAGGCATAATTCGGATGGGACGGCAGACCGGGATAGAAGACACGCTTGACGGCCGGATGGGCCTCCAGGTGTTTGGCGAGCGCCAGCGCGTTGGCGCACTGCTTTTCCAGGCGCAGCGCCAGTGTCTGCGCGCCGCGCAGCAAGAGCCAGGCGTTGAAGGGCGATAGCGGCGCGCCGAGCTTGTTTAGCGTGTTCCAGCGCACGTCCTCCAGCCAGTCCTTTGGCAGGATATCGGACTTCAGCGTAATGACGCCACCGACCGCATCGTTGTGGCCGCCGATGAACTTCGTTGCGCTTTCAACGACGACGTCGACGCCGAAATCATGCGGGCGGCAGACGGCGGGGGAGGCAAAGGTGTTGTCGCAAATGACGACGATGCCGCGCGCGTGAGCGATCTCGACAAGTTTCCTGAGTGGCGGAACCTTCATCGTCGGGTTGGCGATGGCCTCGACATAGAGGACCTTCGTCTCGGGCGTGAAGGCGTTTTCGACGGCGCGCACGTCCGAGCAGTCCACGAGGCTGACCTTGAGGCCGAAATCCTGGGCGCGGTGGTCGAAGAATTCGTGGGTTGAGGAATAGGTGGTGAGGTCGGCCACGATGTGATCGCCGGCCTTCAGGATGCCGAAAAGGGCGTGTGAGATTGCGGCCATGCCGGAGGCGGTTGCAAGGCATGCGGTTCCGCCGGTCAGCTGCGCGATATGCTCTTCGAGCTTGTACTCAGTCGGGTTGCCGCAGCGTGAATAGATGTTCACTTCCTTGCGCGCGCCGGCGACGATCTGGTCATAGATATCGCCGCCATACTGGAAATTCGCCGACATGTAGATCGGGTAACTGATCGACTGGGAATGATCCTCCGGCTCGTAGAAGACGGCGCGGCTGGCAAATTCGAGGGATTTGGAAGAGGTGTCGGACATAGGCGTTTCTCCTGAAAAGATCATTCCTTCACGGCGCCGCCGATGAGCGCGGCCGTGATCTGGCGTTCGAAGAAGATGAAGAGGATGAGGGGCGCGATGGCGGCCATCAGGATTGCCGCAAGCATGACCGGATAGTTGGTGACATGTTCGCCCACGAAATCGGTGAGGCCGACCGGCAGCGTCTTGCGGGCGGGATTGTTGATGAAGACGACCGGGAACAGGAAGTCGTTCCACACCCAGATCATGTTGACGATGCCGACCGTGAACATGGCGGGCCGGGCGATCGGCAGGGCGATGACACGGAAGATCATCCATTCGGAGGCGCCGTCGACGCGGCCGGCATCGAAAAGCTCGCGCGGCAGCGTGTTGAAGAACGCCTGCATGATGAAGATCGAAACCGGCACGTTGAAGGCGGCGGTCGGCAGGATGACGCCGAGATGTGTATCGAGCAAGCCTGCCGTGCGCAGCATTACCACCAGCGGCACTAGCGCGACATAGGCAGGGATGGCCATGGCCGCCGTCAGCGACAGCTCCACCGCCGGCATCCAGCGCGGACGGTAAATGGCAAGTGCATAGCCGGCGAGCGTCGAGACAAGCACCGTGATGATGGTCGCGCCAGCCATGATGATGAGCGAATTGACCGCGTAGCTTCCGAGTGCGCCGCCGCTCCAGGCGCCGATATAGGCATCGAAATTGAGGCTCGTCGGAAAGGACCAGACCGAGCGCATAAACTCCTTGTTGGTCTTGAACGTGCTGTAGATCATCCAGACGAAGGGGAAGATCACCATCAGCACATGCAAAGTGAGCACGATAAGCACGATCGTGCTTGTGCGGTTCCAGCGGCGGACGGCGCTCATGTGTCCCCCTTCCGGCGAAGGAAGCGGAAGACGATCCAGGCGGCAAGCGCTGTCAACGCCATCTGTACGAAGCCAATGGTCGCCGCATAGCCCATCTGGAAGCTGGCAAAACCCATCTTGTAGAGATAGGTGGAGACGACCTCGCTGGCGTGACTAGGGCCGCCATTGGTCAGGACGAAGACCAGCGAGAAGGTCTTCAGCGAGCCGATGATGGCGAGCAGCGAATTGGCGCGCACGGCGTCCCAAACCATCGGCACGGTTATCGAGAAGAACTTTCGCAAATCGCCCGCGCCGTCGAGCTCGGCGGCCTCGTAGACGCTTTCCGGTACGCTGCGCACGGCTGCGGTGAAGAGCAGCACATAGAGGCCGAGGTAAGTGAAGCTCATCACCACGACGACAGCGAGGAACGCGGTTTCGGATTCGCCCAGCCAGCCGCGCTTCAAGCTGTCGAGGCCGACGGCCTTGAGCGCCGCGTTCACCAGCCCGAAATAGGGGTTGTACATGAAGCGCCAGAGCAGGCCGATGCAGATCTCGCTGACCATGACAGGCACGAGATAGAAGAACAGGAAGATGCGACTGAAGGCCGGGACGATGCGCACCAGGCAATAGGCGATGGCGAGCGCGAGAAAGACCTGGAAGACGATGGCGGAGAGGGCGACCAGGAGGTTGCGTCCGAGCGATGCCCAGAAAACGGGGTCGGCGGCAAGCTTCAGGAAGTTGCCGGCGCCGACGAAGACGGGGTCGGACGCTCCATCCCACTCGAACATCGACAGCCAGCCGGCATAGACCACCGGATAGGCGACAAAGGCGCACACGAAGATCAGGGCCGGCGCCAGGAAGAGCAGTGTCGCCCGATTGTGTCTTTTCGCTAGGCCGATGTCCGTGCTCATGATTCCGCCGGCGTCTGGAGATGCGCGCAGCCGCCGGAGGCCGGCGACTGCGGTTTTCGAAGGTTTACTTGTTGTCCTTCAGGGCGCCCTCGAGGCGCTTGGCGGCATCAGCCGGCGTCACGGACCCATCCAGTGCACCCTGCAGTGCTGTGTAATAGGTGTTGGTCGCAGCCGGCGGCATTGCCGTGTCGTAGAAGGAATCGAGATGGCCAGCAGCATTCATCAGGTCGTTGCCGATGCCGTAGAGCACGGGGCCGGCGGCCGCTTCCGTCGTGGCGCCCTTCACGGTAACCATCGTCTTGCGCAGCTCGACATACTTGGTCATCACCTCGGGCGAGGAGAGGAACTTCAGGAGCGTCACGGCATCGGACTTGTTCTCGGCCTTTTCCGAAATGCCGAAGGAGGCAGCAACGCCGGCAAGCACGTCGGTCTGGTCGCCGGCTCCGCCCGCGACCGTCGGGAAGGCGAAGTAGCCGAGATCGAAGCCTTCCGGCGCGTCGGCGGACGCACCGATCTGCCAGGTGCCGTTGAGCAGTATCGCGGCCTGGCCGTTCAGGAAGAGCATGTTTGCTTCCTGGTCGCTCATTCCGTTGAAGCCGGTTGGGAAGTATTCACTTTTGGCGATCTCGGCGACCTTTTCAAAGGCCTTTTCGCCTTCCGGGCCGAGCGAGGCATTCGCGTCGCCATTGACGAAGGAGGCGACCACGCCGGAGCCCTTGAACCGCATTTCCATGTACTGGAACCAGAAGGTTGCCGGCCAGGAATCCTTGTTGCCAAGCGCAAAAGGCACGAGGCCGTCGGCCTTAATCTTCTCGGCAAGCGCCATAAGCTCGTCATAGGTCTTGGGGACCGTCCAGCCCTTTTCGGCAAACAGCGCCTTGTCGTACCAGAAGACGACGGAATCGACGTCGACGGGCACGGCATAGGTATGGCCGTCCTTGCTCGTCTGAGCGATGGCGCTTTCCAGGAAGCTTTCGCGCCAGCCGTCCTTGGCGAGGTCCTGGTCGAGTGCGTACATCTGGCCGCCCTTGACGAAGGCGTTCAGGAAGCCGCCGGGCAGGGTATAGAACACGTCGGGCGGATTGCCGGAGGCCATCGCGGTGTTCAGCTTCGTCTTGTAGGCCGATTGTTCGGCGGCGACGACATCGAGCGTGATGTCGGGATGCTTCTTGGCGAAGGCCTCTAACGCGAAGTTGATGAAATCGACCTTATCCTGCTGCCCGGCATAGGCGTGCCAGAAGGTAAGCTCGCCGGCCGTTGCCGGAAATGTCGACAGCGCCAAGGATGCGCCTGCAATGAGAACAGACTTCAGCTTCACGGTTTCCTCCCCAAAATGCTTGTGCAGCACCTCCAGCTGCATTCATGTAGTGATGCCACATCAAAAATCATGTGTCCATAGTGACACCACAACATCGCCATGTTAACTTCATTCACGAAAGCGTTTGCCAGCGAGAGAACCGTTCATGAGTGTCGACCCGCGCGCTACAGTAGGCCCGGCCAGCAGCCGGTTGCGCAGCGTCCTGCCGAAGCTGTCGGATTCGGAGCGCCGCGTCGCTTTGTGGGTTCTCGAAAATGTCGAGGCGACGATCCGCAATTCCATGTCGGTCATCGCCCAGGCGACCGATGTCAGCGACACGACGGTTTTGCGGATGTGCCGCACGGCTGGTTTCGAAGGCTTTACTGACCTGAAATTCGCGCTGGCGCAGGAGCCACGCGGTGGCCGTTCCGAGACGGCGAGCGATCCAGAAGCGAGCGATCTGCAGGCGGCCAACCGCCTCTTTCGCGCCGTGGCGCAGGCGATCAGCGATACGCAAGGCGTGCTGAACGAAGCAACCTTTGCAAAGGCGCTCGATCTGATTGCAGGCGCGCGGCACATCGTCGTCGGTGGCGTCGGCGGGTCCGGAATCGTAGCGCAAGCCTTCTACCAGCGCTGCATCCGTCTTGGTCTGCGCTGCGATGCGCCGATCGATTCCCAGCTTCAGATCATGCATTCGGCACTGACCGGACCTGATGATCTCGTCGTCGCAATTTCCTATTCCGGCATTACCAGCGACCCGGTCCTCGTGCTGCAGGAAGCCAAATCCCGCGGGGCAGCGACGCTCTGTATTACAGGCAACAGCGCATCGCCGCTGGCGCGCCTTGCCGATGTCGCGCTTGTCAGCGTCTCGCATGAGCAAGGCAGCGAGCCGATGGCCGCCCAGATCGCGCAAATGGCACTGATCGACGCGCTCTATTCGGCGCTCGTCGCGCGCAATGCCGAACGGGCGCAACTCACCGAAGAGCGGATGGTCAACGCCATCCTGCCGAAATCCATCTAGTACCCAGACACAGGTAGTGCCGTGAAAGTCCAGATCTACACCATGCAGACCGTTTCCGAGGCCCTCGCCGCTGCCGCTGCCGGCGTCGACTATCTCGGCCTGACCCCGTCCAATCGTGGCCTGCCAGGCGAGATCGATTTTGCGACCGCCCGCGAGATTGCGGACGCCCTCAAGGGCAAGGCACAGCGGGTTGCTCTGTCGGTTGAGAGCGACCTCGACGCTATTGCCGACATGGTGGCCACGGTCCAGCCGGACGTTCTGCACCTATGCGGTAATATTTCGTTGGTGGCGCCAGAGCAGGTGAGGGCGCTGCGCGAGAGGCTCGTGCCGCTCTATCCGGACCTGCGTATCCTGCAGGCCATTCCGATGACGGGGCCGGAGGCGCTCGACCATGCGGCTGCCTTCGAGCCCTATTCGGACTTTTTCATTCTCGATTCGGTTGCCGCCCACATCGGCGGCATTGGCGCGGCGGGCGTCACGCATGACTGGTCGCTGAGCCGCGAAATCGTCAAGCGCAGCAAGTTGCCGGTCATCCTCGCCGGCGGTCTCGGCCCGGACAACGTCGCGGCAGCCATCGCCGCCGTGCAGCCCTGGGCGGTGGATTCGTTGACGCATACGAACAAGCCGCTGCCGGAAGGTGGCTTCCGCAAGGACATCGACAAGATTGCCGCCTTCGTGAAGGCGGCAAGGACGGCTTGAGCGTCGCAGAAAGCTAGGAAGGGCGGGCACGTCGCGCCGCCCTTCCGCCCGGGCCTTTCCGTACAGCCTCAGGCCGTGTGTACCCGCATGGGCGGGGCGGTGCCGGTGCGGGCAAACGAATCCGCGGCTTCCATAATGGCCTGTGTGTCGATGCCGAAATGGGCATAGAGATCGGCGATCGTGCCGGTTTGGCCAAAATGCTCAACGCCGAGCGATACCGTGCGATGTCCCTCGACCGAGCCCAACCAGCCGAGGGTCGCCGGATGCCCATCCGTGACGGTGATGAGGTTTGCCGATTGCGGCACGGCCCCAAGTAGCGCCTCGACATGGCTCCGGGCCGCGCCGTTGCCGTGGCGGCGGGCGCGTTGCGCCGCGGTCCAGCCGGCGTTCAGGCGGTCGGCCGAGGTCACCGCCAGAACGGCGATGTCGCCGTGGCGCTCGGCAAGCCGCCCGGCGGCCATCAGGACTTCCGGCGCGATGCATCCCTGATAGGCGAGCACGATGCGGGTGCGGGCGGATGGTGGGCGCAGCCAGTAGGCGCCGTCGATGACGCCTTGCCGGAAAAGGGGATTTTCACGCCTAAGTGCGATCTGCTCTAGCGGTCGTGTCGTCAGGCGCAGATAGACCGAGCCACCGGTCTCGTCACGCAGCCAGGTGCGTGTGTCATGCGTAGCCTCGCCGTCGCGCTGCATGTAGTCGAACGACCAGTCCATGATGACGGAGAGTTCGTCGAGGAAGGCGGGCTCGAAGCTTGCAAGACCATCCTGGCTCATGCCGATGAGCTGCGAGCCAATCGACTGATGCGCCCCACCCTCCGGCGCCAGCGTCACGCCAGAGGGCGTGCCGACGATCATGAACCGGGCATCCTGATAGCAGGCGTAATTCAGCGCATCGAGGCCGCGAGCGACAAAGGGATCGTAGACGGTGCCGATGGGGATGAGCCGCTCGCCGAACAGCGAATGGGAAAGGCCCGCAGCGCCGAGCAGCAGGAAGAGGTTCATTTCGGCAATGCCAAGTTCGATATGCTGGCCGGATGGCCCGAATTCCCATTTCTGCGCTGAGGGCACGCGCTCGTCGCGGAACGTATCGGCGAGCTTTTCGCGGGCAAATAGCCCGCGGCGGTTCACCCAGGGACCGAGATTGGTCGAGACGGTGACGTCGGGTGCTGTGGTGACGATGCGGGCAGACAGCGCATCGTCACGCTGGGCAAGTGCATCGAGGATCTTGCCGAAGCCTGCCTGTGTGGACAGTTCACGATCGTCGAGGAAGACCGGACCTGCCGAGGACACGGCGGGCGAGGCGAAGCGTCGGGTACCCTCGGTGAAGAACGGTACGGTCTTCAGGAAATCCTCAACAGGCTTTGCCGAGGGGATCGCACTGAACGTCTCCCATTCCCTGCCAGGCTTGACGCCGATGCGCGTCTGGAACACCTCCATCTGCGCCTTGGTCATCAGGCCGGCATGGTTGTCCTTGTGACCGGCGAGCGGCGTGCCCCACCCCTTGATCGTATAGGCGAGGAATACGGTCGGCCGGTCATCGTCGATGCTTTCGAAGGTGCGGATCAGTGTTTCTAGGCAATGGCCGCCGAGATTGTTCATGAGGTCGGAAAGTGCGTCGTCGCTGCGTGCGGCAAGGAGGTCGGCGACGCCTGGTTCGCCGCCGATTTCGTCGACCAGCCGCTTGCGCCAGGCGGCGCCGCCCTGGAAGGTGAGCGCCGAATAGAGCTGGTTGGGGCAGCGGTCTATCCAGCCGCGCAGCGCTTCGCCGCCTTGCTCGCGGAAGGCGGCCTCCTGAAGTGCGCCGTATTTCAGCACCTTCACATTCCAGCCGAAGGCGGTGAAGATGCCCTCGATGCGCTGCCACAGCCCCTCGCGCACGACGCCGTCGAGGCTCTGTCTGTTATAGTCGATCACCCACCAGGTGTTGCGCAGGTCGTGTTTCCAGCCTTCCTGCAGGCATTCATAGATATTGCCTTCGTCGAGCTCCGCATCGCCGACCAGCGCGATCATCCGGCCGTCCGGGCGCTTCGACCAGCCCTTGGCGGTGATATAATCCTGAATGATGGAGGCGAAGGCGGTGATGGCGACGCCGAGGCCGACGGAGCCCGTGGAAAAATCGACGTCGTCGATGTCTTTGGTGCGGCTCGGATAGGATTGCGCACCGCCAAAGCCGCGGAAATTCTGCAGCTTCTCCCTGGTCTGGTTGCCCATGACATACTGGATGCCATGGAAGACCGGCGAGGCATGCGGCTTTACCGCCACGCGGTCTTCCGGCCGCAGCACATGAAAATAGAGCGCCGTTAGGATCGAGGCGAGCGAAGCCGATGAGGCCTGATGCCCGCCAACCTTCACCTCGCCCTTCTCGCGCAGGTGATTGGCGTTGTGGATCATCCAGCAGGCGTGCCACAAGACCTGTCGCTCCAGGCTTTTGAGATGCGCCAAGCGTTCGGGCGTCAAAGCCGGTTCCGTCATGAATATCCTCCCTCATGCTCCCACCGACAGGCTAACTCGGAGATATCGGCAAATCTGACCTAAGTTGACGGATTTTTCGCGAGATGCGAAAGATCTAACCTCAAGGGTGGAATTCTTAGGTCAATCATGTCTCAGTCGAAGCCTTCACTGGATTCCGCCACTATCCGCATCCTCGATCTCCTTCAGCAGAACGCCGAACGGAGCATTTCGGAGCTGGCGGAAGCGACCGGCCTATCGGCCTCGCCCTGTTGGCGACGCGTCAATGATCTCAAGGAAAGCGGCGTCATCAAGGGGACGGTGGCGCTGGTCGACGCGCCTTCGCTTGGCCTGGCGGTCAACGTCTTCGTTCAGGTCTCGCTGAAGCAGCAGGATCGGCAGTCCCTCGACATCTTCAACGCGGCGATCCGCACCAAACCGGAAATCGTCGAGTGCTATCTGATGACCGGCGAGGCGGATTACATGTTGCGCGTCGTCGTCGAGGATCTTGCAAAATTCCAGGCGCTGGTAGTCGATTTTCTGACGCTCATTCCCGGTGTCGCCAATATCCGGTCCAGCTTTGCACTGAGCCAGATCAAGTACACGACGGCGCTACCAACCGAGCATCTCAAGGGCAAAGGCGCTTGATATCCACAACCTTTGACCGCGTTGCTGAGATATGCTCGGAGGCTCGTGGCCACATGAACCGTGGCTCGAAGGTCGTTTCGGCCCGAAGGGAGCCGTTCTTCACGAGCCCCGAGCACGGCTTGTAGCGAGTATGTTCACGCTCTGGGCCAACAAGAACGCATGATGTATCGGGTGGAACCAAGGCGCACGCACCGCATGCCAGCGTCTTCCGACACGAGCGGAGCGGGTGTTGAATTAACGGCCAACTTCCCCCTCTGACCAAAACAGCGAGCGACAAACGGGGTTGGCCTTTAAACCCCAAGCCTGGCCATGGCGATACGGCGAGACCGTTGCCCCACGGGCCGCGGCTCTGGGTGCCAGTTCGGGTGCAGGTGACGACGTGCTGGCCGCGGTCGGCCTGGATGATTGCCGACAGATTATGCACGTGTGATTTTGCTTTATTTTTGGGCAACTGTGCATTATACGACAGTTATGCGATGCCGTTCCTCCCAAGCGCATCGCCGGGTATCGCGTCCCGATATAGCCTGTCGCTGATGCATCGGCGTCAGACTTTCTTTTCCAACAGAGGGCGCATTTCGAGGAAGCGCATCCGCGGATCGTTGCTCGCGCTTTCTATTGCAAAAACCGATCAACATAAGCAAAGTTCCGCTCGAATCGCAGACCTCAGCCTTGAATCTAGATCCTCGATCAGCCGCCCTGACATTCGTTCGGACATCGGAAGATCCGATGCTTGCAGGTCGATCACGGCATCCACTCGCGCCCATGATCCGCCGAGCACTGCTTGTGGAAGTCCACGACGATACCTGCGCCAAACGACCGCACCGTCTCGATGTCGGCGGCACCAGCTGTGGCATAACCTTCAGCGCGCCTTGCGGGCAGCGCGGTTGATCAATACGCCATCGCTTTCACAGGCGGTCGACGTCGATGATCGCCTGCGCGAAGTCTTCCGGCGCTTCCTGCGGCAGGTTGTGGCCGATGCCACCAGTGATGTTGCGATGCTGATACTTGCCGGAAAACATGCCAGCATAAGCTTCAGGCTCGGGATGCGGCGCGGCATTCTGGTCGCCTTTGAGCGTAATCGTCGGGATCGTGATCAACGGGCTCTTGGCTAGTATTTCCTCGAATGCGTCGAAGCGGGATTCGCCTTCGACCAGCCCCAGCCGCCAGCGATAATTATGGACGGTGATAGCGACATGGTCCGGATTTTCGAACGCCGTGGCCGAACGCGCGAAGATCGCGTCGTCGAATTGCCAGGTCGGCGAGGCGGTCTCCCAGATCAGACGAACGAAATCGCGCGTATTGGCCTGGTAGCCGAGCCGGCCGCGCTCAGTGGCGAAGTAGAATTGATACCACCAGGCCATCTCGGCCTTGGGCGGAAGAGGCTTCTTGTTCATCTCTTGGCTGCCGACGAGATAGCCAGCCCGTGATGCGGATTGTCGGCAGGGCGATCAACGGCATAGTTACAAAATCGGCCCTGAACACCTAGCCGCGAGCGGCGAGCATCTCAGTCGGGACGTCGATCGACGCGACAAGCCCCGTCTCTCGCCAATCACGGTCGATCGTCGCGTTCAGTGCGCTTGCCAACCCCCTTTCCAGGCGGCTGCCGAACCCCATGTGCTGTTCGCGCGCCGGCTTTGGCCCTCCCATTTCGCGCCAGACAAGGTGCGTCCAGTCGTTCTCTTCCCGGATGCTCAAATCGAGATGACCGTTTGTCACGGAGAGCGCCCCATACTTTGCGGCATTGGTCGCAAGTTCGTGCAGCAACAACGCTATATGCGTCATCGCCTGGCCTCCCACAACACGATCTTGACCGCTGATCGTTATCCTCTCTTCTGCCGCATACGGTTCGAGGATCGTTCTGATCAGTGCGTGCAGCGAAATCGTCTGCGTGTTTCCGGTTCCGTTTTGCCAATCCGACATGGTGAGTTCATGGGCGCGGGAGAGCATCGATAGCCGCGCCTGGATCGTCGCAAGGAGGCTGTCGATATCGCTGGCCGACCGGCCGCTGATCGAGACGATCGCGGAAGCGAGTGCAAAGAGGTTTTTCACGCGATGCCGCATTTCGCCCATCAAGAGGTGCTGCTGCTCCTCGGCGACGCGTCTTTCAGTTATGTCTCTCGCGATTTTCGAGGCGCCGACGATCACGCCGTCCGCATTCCGAATCGGCGAGATGGTCAGCGAGATATCGACCAATGATCCGTCTTTGCGTCGCCGCAGTGTCTCGAAGTGTTCGACGCGCATGCCGCGTTGGATTTCGGCGATGATCGCCGGCTCCTCATCCAGTCGGTCCCGCGGAATCAAGATGGTGATCGACTTTCCGATGACCTCTTCGGCCCGATAGCCGAACAAGCGTGTCGCGCCGGGATTCCAGCTCTGGATAATGCCTCGCAGATCCTTGCTGACAATCGCATCGTCGGAGCCTTCGATTATTGCGGCCAGCCAATCGCGGGGATCGGGTCCATCCGCGACCGATGTGTCAGCAAAGTTGGAGGCATGGTTGTGAGACGTCGAGCGCACGCTGAACGGCCGGATCTGCGCGGCCCGTTCGCCTCCAGATTGTTCGTCGTCGCCCGGAATTTCCATGGCGCGTCCTCCTCAAGAGTACTCGATGCGGGACGCCGGCTGATGAAGGGAGCTTGCGTGCATCGTCCTCTCTATAGCAGTCGGCTAGGCTATTCTGCCAACAGGCGCCGAAACTTAACGCCGATTCACAGACCCAGACGCGGACAATTGCGACCGCGCCAACTTCCGGTCAGTTTTTCAGCCCTGCTTCGTAGCGGCTCCAATGGGCGATGATGTCTTCGGCGAGCGCATTGCCGACGAGGAAGGCGTTCTGGGTTGCCGGGCCGAAGCCGCCGGACTTCGCCGCCAGCGACTCCGCCGTGCTCTGGCCGTCATGCGGACGGTCGAAGTTGGATGCCGTGCGCAATACGGCGATCCGGCCGAAATCCAGTCGCCCGGCATCCGCGGCGCGGCTGAGAGCGGTCAGGGTGGCGTTGTCCTCCATCTGGCTCGTGCAGTAATCCGCCTTTCCATCGGTGAGGACCTTTGCGTGCGCGGCGAGTTCCGTAGCAACGCCCCCGCCATGCCAATAGGTATCGGCCGAAATGGTCGTGCAGCTCGTTACGCCCGGCTTGTCCTTGGCGGCCGGCTGCGAATAAAGTGCGCGATAGGCGGTCGCGGTCTCGCCGTCGGCCAGCGTGACATTCCGGCTCGCCGCAAGCGCCGCCTCGAGCAGCGGCTTGTTCATTTCAAACACCTCGGTTCCGGCGCCCCAGGCCTGCTTTTCTCCAGGCACGCCTGCACCAAGCTCGACGACGGTCGACTTCCATTCTGCCGGCGCCTCGGACGTGGCCATGCGATGGAAAAGGCCGCCATCGATGACATAATCGGCCCAGGCAGCCGAGCCGAGCGTGCCCTTCGAAGGGTCGATTCCGGCTATTCCTGCGATGATGAAATAGGTCTTCGACAGATCTAATTTGTCCGAAAGCGCGACCGCTGCTGTGGACGCGGCCGCATTTGCAAATCCCATCGTGGTCGTCATGACGCAGAGATCGTCGTTGCAGACGACGTCGGGAGCGCTTTTCGGCAGCCCTGTCACCGCGATGCGCTTGGGCAATTGCAGGTTTTCCAGCCAGGGCTTGGTTTCTTCCCCGAACATGGTGATCACTAAAACTTTGGGGGTGACGATTTCGGCATGCGCGACCATCGGGAATGCGAGTGTCAACGAAATCAGCGCAATTTTTCTCATCTGCCTTACCTTCTTCATGGCCGTTGCGATATCCCGGTACAGGACGCCCTGCCACCATAACGTAAACTCCGCAAGGCGCTGCATCTTCTTACAGAATTCGCCGCTACGGCAGATTCACGGCAGGCAGGAAGGATGGTCGGTTACGAAAGGGCGTCCGTGCCTTTCTCGAATATGAAAAACGTCCCCGAACCGCTCTGGTCTTGCGTCAGGACGCATTTCGAGCGGAGCCCCTTCGATAGAAGGCCTGAATCCTCCATCGGCAGGGCCTTGGCGTAGATGTCGTTTGGCAGTGAACCGTTAGATTGCGTTCGTTGCGGCAGCTTTTGGCGGTTAATTTGAGATCGCATGCCCACGCATCATTGGACATTTGAGGGTTTAAGCATCTGTAAACATGCGGGTTTAGCGGGGGGTCATCTCCGAAGATATGACGCTGCTGCCATTGTGGAAAATCTCAAATTAGGTGCCAGCTCACGAGCCAAAATCTCAAATTAACTGCTTAATCTCAAATAATGTGGCGTGCTATGTTGTTGAAAATATTAGAGGCACAGTCTCGCGATTAAATAGCTTCCTGCTTGGCAACGAGGTGTATTTGCTCGAAGCCAAGTGGCAAGGGTTGCCCATGTAAGGGCGGAATTCTGCCTATGTTGATGTTTTGGAATTTGAAGATCGCATAATGTATCGACTGGACCTTATGACCACGGGGCATCCGGCCATAGGACCGATGTCTTCAAGCGTGGCCCTCTTCAATCCTCGGAAGGAACCACGCGAGAAGCCCCGCAAGCGGGAGGAAGGAGCAGACGTAGTAAACCGTTCCGACACCATAGCTGTCGGCCAATATTCCGAGAAGCGCTGCGGCTATACCGCCAAGGCCGAAATTCAGACCGTAGAACAGCCCACCAATGAGTCCTATCCGGTGCGGCAGCAACTCGATTGCGTAGATCAGGATGGAGGCGAAGGCGCTCGCCATGATCAGGTTGATCATCACCGTCAGCACGCCGGTCCAGAGGAGGTCGACGTGTGGCAGGATCAGCGTCAGCGGAAGCGGCCCGAGAACCGAAATCCAGATGATACGATAACGCCCGATGCGATCACCGACGATGCCGCCGATCAGCGCGCCCGCGGCCGAAGCCAGTAGGAAGATGAACAGCATCATCTGTGCGGAGGGGATCGAGAGGCCGAACTTCTCCATGAGATAGAAGGTGTAGAATGAGCGGAAGCTCTCGCCATAGGCGTTCTTAGTAAACATCAGCAGCGTCAGGACCCCCAGGGCTACCCCGATCGTCGCTGGCGCGTGACGAACGGCGCCGCCCGCCTTCTTGCCGTCTGCCCGCAACGCCATGAATGCGGCGCCGATCTCCCGCTGCTTGCTGCCGATCCATACAAGAAGTGCCATGGCCATCAATGCGAGAACGGCAAACCAGGCGAGGCTCGGCTGTCCCCAGGGAACGATGATCAGCGCAGCGAAGACCGGGCCGAGCGCGCCGCCCGCCTGACCGCCGACCTGAAACAGTCCCTGCGCCAACCCCTGGCGCCCGCCGGCGGCATAGCGCGCCATGCGCGTCGCTTCCGGGTGAAAGATGGACGATCCAATGCCGATCAGCGCAACTGAAACCAGAATCACCGCGTAGCTATGGGCGAAGGCAAGGCTAACCAGGCCAGAGAGTGTAAACATCATCCCCACGACCGGTGAATAGGGCGCGGGATGTTTGTCCGTCACCATGCCGATTACCGGTTGCAGCAGCGACCCGGCGATCTGGAAGGTCATGGTGATCAAGCCGATCTGCACGAAATCCAGCGCATAGGCGTCCTTCAGGATCGGATAGGCCGCCGGAATCAGTGACTGCATCAGGTCATTGAGGAGATGGGTGAGACCCAGAATGACCAGCACAGCGAGATGCGTCTTGGGACGCGTCATGGTGGGAATGGCGACAGTCATGATTGTTGTTCTTGGCCCTTGGGAAATTTGGGGAGGCGGCTTGCAGCGGCATCCGACCGTCATCGGTAGAACGCGGCGCGCCGCGATGGGAGCTTATGCATCGCCCGAGGGGCGGGCAACCGTTTATTCGCGCTACGAGGACAATAGGAGGCAATCCTATCCCGATGGATGTCGCGCGCCAATGTCGTGAGGAAGCCGGAGCCGACATCGGCGGTCTCGTCGATCACGCGCTGGATTACATCGGAAGACCAGGTGACCTCGACATCGAGATGCAGCGTCGGGTGGCGCCGCGAGAACTCCACGATCAGCGAAGGCAGGAAGGAGAGCCCGACGCTCTCGACGGTCCCCGTCTTCAAGCCCCTGAGAATGTCGAGCTCGGACACCGCCACTTCGAGAGGTGATGCGACGCGACGGACTGCCGGTGAAGAATTTCGCCGGCGGACGTCAGTTTGAGGCGATGACCCTCGCGTTGAAGCAGCGCCATGCCCAAGCGATCCCCGATCTGCCGCGATACGCACGACGACGCGACATTGAGCCTGCGGGCGCATTGGCCGCGGTTCGAATCCCTTCAAAGCGAGGGATAGGAGACGTCCGTGCTGCCGGCTTCCGGTCGTCGAGTGATCTGAACGACCGAGCAGCGGCCCTTTGCGGACATGATTGGTCCATGGTAGGCCCCTTTCGTCGCCTCACGGGCCTGAGAGGATTGGAAATTGGAACAAGCGCTTGTAATTATCGACATGCAGATGCTGATGCAGCATCGTCTCGATGCAGGGCGCGATCACGTCCACGGTGATGCTCCGGCCAAGATCGCCGCCTTAGCTGCTGAATTCCGCAGGGCTGGACAAAGGGTGATCCACGTTCGCCACAGCGACCCTGATCCAACATCCCCGATGCACCTTGGTTCACCCGCTCAACAGGTGATGCCCTGCGCAGAAGCGCTCGACGACGAACCGATTTTCGTCAAGACGACTTCTTCGCCATTTGCTTCCACCGGGATGGAAAAATATCTCCGCGACAATGGCATCGGCACCCTCGTCGTGACGGGCGCAGTTGCAGGTTTTTGCATCAATACCACAGTTCGAGTTGGATCGGACCTCGGCTTTAGGATGATCGTCGTCCGAGATGCCGTCATGGGCTTTGATATGCCGGACGAGCAGCTATCCGCGCGTGCGATTTTCGATGTAACGATAGCCCATCTCAAATCCGACTTTGCGGAAATCATCGATAGCGATGCGATCGTGGCGGCCAGCTAGTCTTATAACCAGCACTTTAAAAGGCTGCGACGCCCTCGATGCAAGTTGTAACGTCGCCACCGACCCAAATCTGATCTTCGACCAACTCCACATGAACACGTCCTTCCCGTCCAAGGACGGTACCTTGGCTGGCAATGTATGATGAGGAAGCGATGCCGTTACCAATCAACCATTGAGCAATGCCTGCATTTAAGCTGCCGGTTACCGGGTCTTCAAAACCGGCCGCGGTAAAGGCACGCACCTCGAAATCCGCTTCCCGCCCATCCTTTGTTGGATCCCAGGGGGCAACGACACCGACCCGTAATCCGGACAGGATGGCGAAATCCGGACGAAGCGCGAGGACGTCAGCCCTGGAGCGCAGTTGGACAGCGAGCCAGCCAGGGCCATTGTCCACCCAGTTGGCGTCGACGATGTCATCGGATGTCAACCGCAAGCCTTTGAGTACTAGCTTCAGTGTGTCGATTTCCACCGGGCCTGATCGGCGCAGTTCGGGGGCTTCGAAGGAAAGTCGTCCATTGTTGCGCCGAATGTGGACTAGTCCCACCTCGCACTCCTGGACAATCTCGCTACTCTTTGGCTTTCCACCAGAAGACAGCCATGTGTGGCAGCTCCCCAAAGTGGGGTGGCCCGCGAAGGGCAACTCAGCAACAGGTGTAAAGATGCGAACGCGGTAGTCGGCATCTGCCGAGTTCGGCTGTAGAAGGAAAGTCGTTTCGCTAAGGTTCGTCCACCGCGCGAAAGCAGCCATCTCCGATGCGGTTAAAGAATCTGCTCCAATGACAACCGCCAGCGCATTGCCTAGCAAAACTTTGGAGGAAAAGACATCAACCTGCTGGAATGAAAATTTTGTGTGTCTCATTGTGATGTCCTGATGCTCTCAATGTATGCGCCGCAGCGTTTCGGTGCAAATTGGTTCACCGCCCGGTTTGGACCGCATTTGTCCCTATACCAAAGCTTGAGTAATCTGGAGAGCAGGCCAGATTGAGGTGCCATTATGTTAGGCATGAAATTGCCCTGTACGTGGCCCGTGTCAAGCTCGACGCGAACGCCAACCACTACGCGTGAAACATACCAAACACATCTTGTGGCAGATTGTCTCGGCTGTAGGATTGTAGGACTTGCCTCGGCGACCACTATTGGCGCGCAGGAGACATGACGCCGCCGCGGAGCTATGTCCGCTTTCGGGCGCGCGCGATGACGACCTCTACGACCGACATGAGGGCGCGCTAAGCAGACGCCGTTCGCATTCCGCGGTACGCGTAGAGGATTGAAAGGTTACTCAGGCGCGACCTCAAGGCGCTGTTTCAGAAGCCAATCCCAAAGCTCGGGATCATTTAAGGCGGCCCGTTCGACGCCCGAGTGGTCCACGCCCTCCAGAACACTCAAACGAGCATTACGCTTTAGACCCACGAGGCGCTCGTACAGCACGACCGAATCCGACAAAGGGATGACTTCATCGTTCGTGCCGTGGAACACCCAGAAAGCTGCCTTTTCATTTGTCCTGCTAAGGTAGTGGCGATTACCGCCACCAGCGATCGGAACGACAGCGGCGAATGTTTCGGGAAACTGTTCTGCCATGGCCCAAGTACCGAACCCCCCGCGGCTGAACCCCATGACATAGACACGCGTGCGATCTACGCGATACTTCGAGATAACCTCATCGAGTGCCGCCTCCACTTTCTCGATCGGATAAAGCAGTTCTTCACTCGGATTCTGAGGCGAAAACACTAGGAAGGGGAATGTCTTTCCATCCTCAATCAGTTTCGGAATGCCACTCGATTTGACTTTCTCGATATCGGTCCCGCCCTGATCGCCGCCGTGTAGCCACACAACAAGCGGATACGCGTTGCTGGACGAAGCATAGTCGTCGGGCGTGTACATCAGATAGTTGAGATCATTCTGTATGCTGGCGCTCGATCTGGCTGCCAACTGCTCGGCATGCGCCACGCCTGCACTACACATTCCGATTACGGCCGTGAAAGCCAGTGCCATGATGTTCCGCGTCATTCGACCACCTCCTTCATGATGTTGAGCCTGTCGGCAATCAAATGGAACCGAAGAACCAGAACTCAAGCCTTCCCACTCGGAGGATGGAAGTCGGTTCTGGGAAGCGTTCTCGCGGAAAGCCCCGGCAAACTCAGAAGCGCAACGGTAGGAGTGTGTCCGATGCCGAAATTCGTAACGCGCGAAAATCCAGTCTGCCAAGCGTCCTCCAACATGTTCTCGTCGGGCGCCTTCCGGACGCGACCATTGGCGAAGCAGACCGCCGGCTTCCAGGATCTCGCGCGGGTGGTGTGAGTGACTAAAATGAGGGCGCAATGCTGTCGTTTGCAGACTTAAGCGTGGACGCGCCTTACGGGCCGGACAGAACTGTGCTTCCACGAGCGCTGCAAGCCTTGTTGCTGTGATGTTCACCCTCTGGGCCACGAGGATCGCGTAATGTATCGAACGGAACTGCGATCTGTTGGCTGCGCGATTACCCGCGCGAATCATCTGCAGCGGATGAAGAACGGAAGCGTACGCCCAGACCACCACTGATAAGCTCGCCTTCGTCCTGGAAAACGACGCCGGCAGTCTCAAACGTCAGTTTGATTAGGCGGAGGTTGCTCTCACGCATCTCACCACCCTTTTCGAACGCTCGGATGGAAACCGCACTGATCGCAGTGCGGTCAGCAAGCTCTGCTTGCGTCCAGTTAAGTAGAGCCCGGGCGGCCCGGCATTGAGGTGGCTTGAGCATGAAACTTTCTTTTTTCATCACGCACGGGGGGAGGGGCAGCGCCAACGTATCGTCGGGCGCCAGCGCGGCTATCACGGTGTTGGTTTCGGCGGCCTGTCGGCGGCCGGAATGGGGCCGCACAAGAAGCAGTTCAGCATGCTCTTGCCGGGCGCAGTTCACCTGCCCCATACGCACGATCCGGCAAGGAGCGCCCTCAGCCTCGGTCAGCCTCGCCACGGGGCAGAGCTTGCCGATGCACTCGAACAGATGATCGCGACCTACGACGCCTCGACGATCGCAGCCGTTATCGTCGAACCTGTCGCCGGTTCGACCGGCGTGCTCGTACCACCGGTCGGCTATCTCGAACGGCTGCGCGATCTCTGCTCACGCCATGGCATCCTGTTGATCTTTGACGAGGTCGTCACCGGCTTCGGGCGGCTTGGCCGGCCCTTTGCGGCCGACCGCTTCGGCGTCATACCCGACCTCCTGATGGTCGCGAAAGGTATGACCAACGGTGCGGTTCCGATGGGCGGCGTGATCGCCTCAAGCGTCATCTACAACACGGTCACTGGGAAAGCGGCCTCGGGTGCCACCGAACTGTCCCACGGCTACACCTATTCCGGCCATCCGCTGGCAGCGGCGGCCGGCCTCGCGTCGCTCGATGTATATGTTTCCGAAGGCCTGTTCGAAAGGGCAGCGCGGCTTGAGCCGCATTGGCAAACATGCGCCCAGAGCCTCAAGGGTCTTCCAGGGGTCGTCGACATCCGCAACCTCGGTCTGCTCGCCGGCATCGAACTTGGAGAGGATCCCGTCAGCGGCAAGGCGATGGCCAGGAAAGTCTACGAGCACTGCTTCGAACACGGAGTGCTCGTTCGTCCGGTGGCAAACACCATCGTGCTGTCGCCGCCGCTCACCATCGGTGAACATGAGGTCGAGACGATCTTCGCGACCATTGAGGCCGCGTTGAAGGCGGACTGAAACTGCGATCGCCATTGATGGACGGCGGCTCCCAGAGGCGGTGGCCAGGTCGCCGTGCCGGCGAGCGCAAAGGCCGGCGGTGTTCAAGCAAGAGAAAGGCCGCGCCCGTAGACATCGGTGACGAACCATGATGGCGATATTGCGTAAGGGTCGCCTCTGCTGTGGAGACGGTTGAAGTCCATTCGCGCGGGTTTGGTGGGCGACCGGCGAGACCCTATGCTGCTTCGGTTTCGGCTTCGTAGTGCGCGAGGATTTCCGCGCCGGTGGCGATCCAGACGTCGTCACGCGCGGCGACCTCGCTGAGGAAATCCCGCAGAATCCGCCACCGCATCGGCCGGCCGGAAACCTGCGGATGCAGGACAAGCGTGGTCACGCCGCCCCACTCGTGGGTTCCGACAAACTCCTCGCGCCAGATGGGTAGGATAGCGTCCCTCCCGAAGAGCGGGCGCGCATCCAGCCGACCGGTCATGCCGAAATTCCAGTCGTCGAAGGCGTAGTTGACCGGAATTTCCACCGGCCCCGGGCGGCCGTCCGCCAGACGGTGACGATAGGGGCGGATATCATCGCGGAAGGATGAGGAATAGCGCAGGCCCCGTTCGCAAAGATAGGCGAGAAGCTCGGGAAAATTCTCGCCGGATGGCGCGCGATAGCCAACGGGTGTGACGCCGAGCCGGGATTTCAGCGCTTCGAGGCCGCGGTCGATCTCCTCTTTTGCTTCGTCCAGCTTGTTGCGATCCGGGCATTTGTGCAGGTAGCCGTGATGGGCGATCTCGTGCCCGGCAGCGACAATCGGTTCACACGCGGCTGTATGGGCCTCGGCCGTCCAGCCCGGAACGAAGAAGGTCGCCTTGAGGCGCAGCATATCCAGCAGTTCGAGGATCTTTGTGATTCCGACCCGGGCGTCGTATCCGCCGAGTGAGGTCGTCACCATCCGGTCGACATTGGCGTGGTTGTTGCCGATCCAGGCAGTCTCGGCATCGACGTCGAAACCGATAAAAAGGGCGCTCTTCTTGCCGTACGGCCAGTCAAAAACGGGGGCTGGTGACGCCGGGTTGAGTGGGCGAGGGCTGAGATCGTAGGTCATGAAACTTCCTTCTCAAATGAAGACCGGCGCTTCGGGTTCGTCTGCGACCAGCAGGTCAGAAAGGCCCCGGCAGTCCGCGTGTTCCTCCAGCACGCCCACGAAATCGGCGAGGTCCGCGATACGAGCCGCAGGCAATGCCATCGACGCGAGGCTGTCGAATTTGGCACGGATGGCGGCGTCGCTCATCGGCCGCTCGCTGGAGCCGGTGGCGCGGGGCACCATCGCCGTCCTGCTTTCGCCATCAGCGAAGATGACGGTCACCTCCGGCTCGGCCATCTGCGGCATCTGCGCATCGGGATGAAAGCGGAAGCGGCCGAGAACATCGGCGATGCGCGGGTCTCCACGGGCGGCGGCGGAATACTGTTCGAGGTCGACGCGGCCGAAGACCAGGAGCGCCGCTAGCGCATAGCCGAGGCTCATTTGTGCGCCCGCCAGTGTTTCCAGCCGCGCCCGGCCGCACATGTCCATCAGGAAGGAGCTGAGGCGGACGTCAACCCGCGCGATGTCGGCGGCAGTGCGGCCGGTCTCGGCAAGGATGTCGCCGACAGCGTCGATGGCGGAATGCGCGCCGCGGCAAGCAGCGTAGGGCTTGAGCGAGGCCCGTTCAATCTTCCAGTTCGTGCCCAGCCCGGCGGAGAGTTCGGCGGCATGCCCGGCATCCCGGACATAGGTGCGGAAGAAACCGCCCCAGACATCGTCGAACACCTGCGAGGGACCGGAAAAGCCGGCGCCGGCGAGATCGGCGGCGAGAAGTCCGCCTTCAGCCGCCCGGCCCGCGTGGACCTTCTTTGCTTGGCTGCCATCATGATTGAAGGCCCACAGGCCAGAGGAAAAGCTGGTGGCCAGCGTCAGGGCGTGGCGAAAGAGGGTGCTGTCATAGCCGCGCAGCCGGGCGACCGCTGCCGCAGCCGCGAGCGTGCCGCAGGTGCCGGTGGAGTGCCAACCGGCAGCATTGTGCACGCCGTAGCCGCCGGATGCATCCAGCACGCGGCGGCCGACCTCGTAACCCGCCGTCAGCGCGCAAATGAGATCGCCGCCGGAAATCGGGGCCTCGCAGGACGGAAGAGCTGCCAGAAGCGCGGGCAGAACGACGGCGCCTGTATGATCGCAGCCGCCGGAATCGTCGAGTTCGAAGACATGGGTGGCCACCCCGTTGGCAAGGGCCGCGTCGCGCGGTCCGGTTCGCTGTGGCGAGGCCAGTAGCGGTGTTGTTCCCCCTGGTGCGACGAGCGCACGTACCTTGCGGAATTCGATGGAGCGAGTGCCAGCGAGTGCTGCGCCGAGCGTATCCAGAAAGTGGGATTTGGTACGGGCGGCGATCCGGGCCGGTAGATCGGCAGGCGCAAGTCGGGCGCAGAAATCGGCAAGCGCCTCGACATGCGTCAACGCTTGCACGCCGCCTCGGGCTACATCGGGCATCATGATATCCTCGTTCGGGCAGGCGAGGGGAGCGGCCCGGCATACTCGCCGGGCCGTCCCGCGATTATTTTGCGGCTTCGCCGTTGATCATCACGCCGTCGAGCGTGCTGGCGGCGAGACCATATTTTTCGAAGATCGCCTTGTATTCGCCGGAGGCCATGAGGGCTTTCAGGGCGCCGGCAATCGCGTCGCGCAGCTCGGGCGTCTGCTTGGAGAAGCCGATGCCCTGATAGACTTCCGTAAAGGGCTCGCCGACGATGGCGTAGGTGTCTTTTTCAAGCTGCAGCAGGTAGGGCAGGGTTTCCGAGCCCTGGACCGCGCCGTCAAGGCGGCCCTGCTTCAACTGGGCGCGGGCATCGGCCGAGCCTTCGGTGCCGACGATAACAAGCGCCGGCTTGCCGTTGGCTTCGCAATTGGCGGCGCTCCACTTCTTGGCCTCATCCGGGAAGGAGGTGCGACGGCTCATGCCCACGGTCTTGCCACAGAAGTCGGTGAGTTCCTTGAATTCATCCTTGCGTTTGGCCGAGGTATAAAACTGCGCGCCGGAGCTCATATAGTCGACGAAGTCCATGGTCTCGCGTCGTTTGGGCAAGTCGCTCATGCCGCTCAAAACTAGGTCGGCGCGACCGGTGTTCAGCGAAGACACCATTTGCTCGAAGCCGATCTCGGACCATTCGATCTCGGTGCCGAGCTGCTTGGCCAGCGCCTTGCCAAGCTCGATGTCGACGCCCATCAGTTCGTTCGTCGCCGGGTCGCGATATTCCATCGGCGGATAATTCGGCGTGTTCGCCACCACAAGCTTGCCCGCGGATTTTTGTTTCTCCGGCAGATCCTGTGCGTGGGCGGTAAAGGCGAGCAGGCACGCCGAGGCGGCCAGAATTGCTTTTTTCATCGTAGTTCCCATCCTGTCGGTTTTTTACGGTTATCGTTGCACAGCCTTGAGAAAATCGGCGGTGCGGGGGTTGTCGGGTTGGGTAAGGACCCGCGCCGAAGGGCCGTGCTCAATCAGCCGCCCGCCGTCCATGAAGGCGACGGTGTTGCTGACGTTGCGGGCAAAGCCCATTTCGTGGGTGACGACGATCATCGTCATGCCGGAGGCGGCGAGATCGTTCATCACATCGAGCACCTCGGCCACCAGTTCGGGGTCGAGTGCGGAGGTCGGCTCGTCGAACAGGATGAGCGAGGGACGCATGCCCATCGCTCGGGCGATGGCGACGCGCTGCTGCTGGCCGCCAGAAAGCTCCGAGGGATAGTTGCCGGCCTTGTCGGCAAGGCCGACGCGTTTCAGGAGTTCCATCGCGTGTTCGCGGGCGGCCTTCGAGCTTTCGCCCAAAACCTGTACCGGCCCTTCGATCACGTTTTCCAACGAAGTCTTGTGCGGGAACAGGTTGAAGCGCTGGAAAACCATGCCGATGCCCCGGCGCTGGCGGGCGATTTCCACGTCGCTCAGTTCATAGAGCCTGTTGCCGTCGCGGCGGTAGCCGATCAGCTCGCCATTGGCCCAGATCGCGCCGGAGTCGATGCGTTCCAGAAGGTTGATGCAGCGCAGGAACGTGCTCTTGCCGGAACCCGAGGGGCCGATGATGCAGCTCACCTCGCCCTTACGCACTTCCAGACCCACCGAGTTGAGCGCCTTGAATGTGCCGAAGCTCTTGCAGACGTCAACGGCCTTGACCAGGATTTCGCTTGTCATGTGCGCCCCCTTCAGATCGTCGTGCGGCCGCGGGTGCCGCGGGCGTAGTAGCGTTCGATCCGGGATTGGATCAGGGAGAGGACGGTGACGATCGCGAGATACCAGAAGCTTGCGACCATCAGCAGCTCCAGCACGCGGGTATTGGCGTAGTAGATCACCTGCGCATTGTGCAGGATCTCCGAATACTGGATCACCGAGGCGAGCGAGGTGAGCTTGACCATGCTGATCACCTCGTTACCAACAGGCGGAACCATGACGCGCATGGCTTGCGGCAGCACGATGCGGCGCAGCGTCTGCATTCCCGTCATGCCGATCGTCCGAGCGGCTTCGTACTGGCCGGCGTCCACGGACAGGAGGCCGCTTCGCACGACTTCCGAGGTATAGGCGCCCTGCTGGATGCCCAGGCCGAGCATGGCGGCGACGAAGGGCGTCATCACCTCGACGGTGTTGAATTCGAACAGGCCCGGAATGCCCATCGTCGGGAAGATCAGCGCGAGGTTGAACCAGAGCAGCAGCTGCAGTAGCGCCGGCGCGCCACGGAAGATCCAGACATAGACGAGCGCGATGTATTCGAGCACCGGATTGCCGGAAATGCGCATGATCGCGATGAGGACGCCGAGTGCGATGCCGAGCGACATCGCCGCGACTGTCATCAGCAGTGTGTTCCAGATGCCCTGGATGATCACGGGGGCGAACAGGAATTGGCCGACGACCGGCCATTCGATCTGGCCGACGACGAAGGCGCGGATCAGGAGCGCCACCAGCAGCAGCACGATGGCGGCGAAGACCTTGCGCCCCACATGCCTGCGCGGGACGAGTTCAAGATGGGCGATGTCATGGGCATCGCGGCTGGATTGGGGAAGGGGCGTGTCGGTCATGCTTCCTCTCCCGTTAAGGGGACAAGGGCAACACCCGAGAGATCCTGTTCGGCCCAGGCACGCTGCTCTTTGCAGGTGTCGGCAAAGACCGCGATCTGCTCGCGCACGCGGGCGGGGGCGGTTCCCCCCTGCCCGAAACGTTCGGCGAGCGCCCGGGCTGGGTCGATCACCTTAAGCACATCCGGGGTCAATGCTTCGTCGATGTTCGGCAGGTCGGCCTCGGTCAGTCCGTCAAGCTCCATGCCCCGCTCTTCGCAGTAACGTACGGCGGCGCCGGAGATCTCATGGGCATGCGAGAAAGGAATGCCCTGCCGCACCAGCCAGTCCGCCACCTCGGTTGCCAACGTGAAGCCGCGTGGCGCGTCGGCTGCCATGCGTTCGGTGTCGAAGGTCAACGTCGCGACCATGCCGGCGAAGGCAGGCAGGATCAGGTCGAGAAGATCGATCGTCTCAAAAAGCGCGCGCTTGTCCTCGGCGAGATCGCGGTTGTAGGCAAGCGGCATCGCCTTGAGAGTGGCGAGCATGCCCGCAAGATTGCCAATCATGGTGCCCGACATGCCACGCGTCAGCTCGGCGATGTCGGGATTCTTCTTCTGCGGCATGATCGACGAGCCGGTCGAGTAGGAATCGTGCAGCTTCACCCAGGCGAACTGGCGCGAAGCCCAGATGCAAATCTCCTCCGACAGACGCGAGAGGTTCACGCCCAGCATCGCGGTCACGAACAGGAATTCCGAGACCACGTCGCGGCTCGCGACGGCATCAATGGAATTCTCGCAGGGACGGGCGTAGCCGAGATCGCGCGAAGAGCTTTCGGTATCGCGGGCGAAAGCCGAGCCGGCCAGGGCGGCGGCGCCGAGCGGCGAACGGTCGAAGCGGCGGTCCCAGTCGATGAAGCGCTCGATGTCGCGGCTGAGCGACTGTGCGTGCGCCATCAGGTGATGGCCAAGCGATATCGGCTGAGCGGGCTGAAGGTGGGTGAAGCCCGGCATGACCGTCTCGATATGCTCATTCGCCTGGGTGGCGAGTGCGTCCTGCACCGCAAGGACCAGCTTCACCAGTCGCCGCGCCGTGCGGCGAAGGTAGAGCCGGGTGTTGTTGGCGGTCTGGTCGTTGCGCGAGCGGCCGGCACGCAGCTTGCCGCCGAGGGCACCCAGCCGCTCGATCAGCAGGCGCTCGTGGAAGGTGTGAAGATCCTCATCCGAGGCTTTCGGCTTTTCGCGGCCGGCCGCGACATCGGCCGCGATCGTATCGAGCGTTTGCAGCATCCGCGGCAGTTCGTCCTCGCTCAGTACGCCAGCGCGCGCAAGTTCGCGCGCATGGGCGCGAGACCCGGCGATGTCTTCGGGGGACAGGCGGAAAAAGCTTGGATTGCTTCGCGAGAGCGCCGCGAGTTCCGGAGAGGGACCGCTGGAAAATCGGCCTCCCCAAAGCGATGTCGCTTGTTCTGTCATGACAGTCTCCCATCTCGGTAATTATGTTCCCGAGTTGAGGTTGCCTTTTAGGGACCGCTTGCACAAACGCGAAAAAGCGATACCGTTATGACGAAACCGACTAGCCCCTTGCCAGAGAATGCCCTTGGTTCATACCTCCGTACCACTGCCTTCGATGACTGCCCTTCGCGTGATGCTTGCGATTGCGGAGCGAGGCTCGACGACGGCGGCTGCGGAAAGCATCAACCTGTCGCAAAGCGCCGTGAGCAAGCAGTTGCTGACCCTCGAAAACCTTCTCGGCGCGCAGATGTTCACGCGAAAGCCGTCGGGCATGGTGCCGACAGACCTCGGCCGCATCTATTTGGAACAAGCGCAGGTGGCGATCAAGGCGATGGAGGAGGCCGCCTTCCGCGCCGCGAGCCTGCAGCCCGATTCCCATACGCTTCGGCTGAAGGTGTTGCCCATCCTCGGCGACCGCTGGCTCTTGCCGCGCTTTTCCGACTTCAATCAGAAACACCCGGATATCGACGTTCAGTACACCACCTTCGCGACCGACAACCCGGCGGCTCAGCCGGACGCAGTGTTCCGCTTCGGCCGTGGGCCATTCGCGAACGAACACTCGGTCTACCTCTTCGGCGAGGATGTCCGGCTCGTTTGTGCACCCGCTTATCTCGCGCGGCTCGGCTCCTGTGAAACCCTCGAGGATGCGGCGCGCGGTGTCATCATCGAGCATCCGAGCACTCCGCTGCGCTGGATCGACCTGGTGGCGGAACATGGGAAACCGGACCTCGAGCCACAGGGCGTCATGCGCTTCGACTATTATACGCTCGTCCTGCGCGCCGCGATCTCCGGCCAGGGCATGGCCCTCGTTCCACCACAGCTCGTCGAGGAGGAACTGAGGGCCGGAAGCCTCGTCAATCCCGGGGGGATTGGCTACGCATCCAAGGTCGCCTACTGGTTCACCACCCCAACGGACCGCAAGCCTTCATCGGCGCTCAAGGCGTTCCAACGTTGGCTGATGACACAGGTGGAATAGGGGAGCGGGCGATGGAAAAGGTGACGATACGGCAAGCAGCCCCGGCCGACGCGGATGCAATCGCGCATTTGCACGTGAGGGTATGGCGGCAAACCTATCGTGGTCTTGCCCCACCGGAGGTTTACGCTCTGCTCGATGAAACCCGTCGCCGCAGCACCTGGCGCGAAAAGCTCACGGCGAACGATCCCGACCAGATCGTGCTTCTCGCCGAATTGGAGGGAAGGCCGGTCGCGATCGGCGCCGCGGGCGCGCCCTCAGCCGGGATCTTTGGCGATCTCGGCGAGATCAAAAACCTGTACGTCGATCCGGATGTCAAACGCCAAGGCATCGGCCGCCTATTGCTCTCAAGGCTTGCTTTGCATTTGCGGGAGAGAGGATTTCCCGGAGTTGGGCTGGGCGTGGTCGACGGCAACGAACCTGCGATCGCTTTCTACGACGCGCTCGGCGGCAAGCGGGCCGGGGAATACACGGATGCCGGTCCGATCTGGCGCTCGCGAAATATCGTCTTTGTGTGGGCTGACAGTTTGGCGCTCTGAACGTCTCTGGAAGTCAACAGTTCGATTCCTTTCAAGGCAACGGATGTGTCTCGGATTCCGGTCTAAAGCGGACCTTCAGCCTCACAACATCAACCGCCAACCTATTCCTAGCGCGGCTGACAAGGCATGTTCATCCAAAAATCCGGCGTCTAATCCTAGCCGGGAGGCGGTGCGGTTCTATCTGATCATGCAGGTGCCTAAGAGACCGAAGGACCACCACTGATCGTATCAGACCGACCAGCCAGTTCGACGAAGCCCCAGCAGGGAGTTTTCGATGCCTCTGTTCATTGTGCACCATCGGCACTCACCCGAAACCTGTCCCGCGCGCGATCCGGCCAAGGGCGCGATGCTGTTGAACCATTTGAGCCGGCCGAGCGCTGCCCGCCACGGTGTGCTGATCAAGGGGGAAGCTGTTGCGCAGGGCTCACATTCACTGTTCTTCATTGCCGAGGCAGCGGATGAGACCGTGCTTCAGGCTTTTTTGACGCCTCTCCGTCAAGCCGGCGAGGTCGAAGTGACGGCAGCGATGACCTGCGCTGCGATGGTTTCGAGCGGCGGCTGTGATGGGCGCCCGGTGGACGTGTCTGCAGAGGTGCTCAACCCCGCAGATGCGTGCCAGGATGCCATCGAGGCTGGCCTTCTCATTCACAGCGTTAATCCGTTGAATGGCGAGACCTCGGTGCCGGACCTTGCAGGCGGTGCCGTGATGCCGAACGGTCGGTTCTACTTGCGTAACCACTTCGATATTCCGAACCTTGGCGGTGACAACTACCGGCTGTCGATCGGCGGGCTGGTCGAACGGCCACTGAAACTGTGCATGAGGGAGCTTCACAACCTTCATGCGGAGAGCCTCGTGGTGACACTGGAATGCGCCGGCAACGGCCGCAGCCTATTCGATCCTGCCGTACCCGGCGAAGCCTGGGGACTGGGCGCCGTCAGCACCGCCGAGTGGACCGGGGTTCGCCTGATGGAAGTGCTTGAGCGCGCGGGCCTGCGACCCGGGGCGACGGAACTCACCTTCCGCGGTGCCGACAGCGGGGTCGTCGACGGGCACGTCGCGCCGGTTCGTTTCGAACGTGGCTTAAGCTTGGACCAGATCGGTGAAACGGATGCGCTTCTTGCCTACGAGATGAACGGCGAGCCACTGTCACCGCCCCATGGCTATCCATTGCGGCTGATCGTGCCCGGTTGGTATGCGGTGGCGTCCGTCAAGTGGCTGACCGAGATCGTCGTTACCGACAAGCCCTGTGAAGCGTACTATCAGGCGGAGAAGTACTGGTACCATTGGGTGCGCAACGGGCATGACGAGCGCGCGCCGGTGAAGCTGATGAATGTGCGAGCGCTGGTATCTTCGCCTGATGAGGGGGAGAACCTGCCGCGCGGCGAGACCGCGATCCGGGGTGTCGCATGGTCGGGCGCCGGCAGCATCTCCAGGGTCGATGTATGCCTGAACGACGGACCTTGGTGCGAGGCACGGCTCGTTGGCGAACGACGACGGGCTGCGTGGCAATGGTGGGAGTTGATCACGCGACTTGAGGAGACGGGGCCACTCACCGTGCGGGCGCGCGCCACCGACACGGCGGGCCGGACACAACCCGAACACGCCGTGTGGAACCGGCTGGGCTACGGCAACAACTCGATCCACACTGTAACAGCACGGGTAATCTGAAGCGGGAAAGCAGGCATTTCAAACCGGCGTCGTTACATGTGCGGTGCAAAGGCTGGTGAGGCCCAGTTTTCGCAATAGGGAAGACAAGTCGCTTGCCCTCTGACGTCGACACGAATGGAGCAAGTTGGCCTGTAGTCATTCCGAACTAGCACGGACGGATAATTGCTGCGTTCATGAGATCGCCTGTGCGTAACGGACTCCTTTACGCGAAACCGGATCGCCGTCCTCGCGCGCCTTTGCCGCTGCCTCCTCGCAATCGCGACCGGTTCGATTGGTCCCCAGCGAATCGAGCATCTCGCGGCCACTTTGCACGCCAACCATCGCTTCTCGCAGCGGAGGTTCGGTCCGCTGTACTCTCTCAGCGAGATTACTCGCTCCCCAGCTACGACGCCACGGGCGCTATCCTGACTTTCCAGATCGCGTCGAAATATTAGGCTAGCCGCGTACGTCGACAAGTGATGAGCGCCGAGGCGTTGGGATGCGGGCAAGCCGAGCGTGATCGGCCTACCTGACCGGGCAGTGGCTATCACCGCCGTAAAGACACACATTAGGCTTTACAGGAGATCACCCATGACTGAACCTAGTTTCCTCGCTCAATTATCTTCCACGATCGTCGAAGCCGCCGCTGCGGTGGCGCCGAGCATTGTTGAAATTGCCTCAACCCGTTCGCTCGCCACCGGATTCGTCTGGCGCGAAGGCCTCATCATCACCGCAGATGAAGCTCTTTCCGACGAAGGTCAGATCCTCATCGAATTCTCGGATGGCACGCAACACCCAGCCAGCCTGGTGGGGCGCGATCCGTCGACTGACATCGCGCTGCTTCGCGTCGAGGGAGCCCCCGCGCTGTCGGCTGTGCTCGACCAAGAGGTGCCTCGACCTGGTGCACTCGTCGTGGTCGCCGCGGCCGCCGAGAGCGCGCCACTTGTTTCATTCGGCAGCGCGATCGCGGTTGGTCCTGCGTGGCGATCGATGCGCGGCGGGAAAATCGATGCACGTATCGAGCTAGACGTGAGATTGCGACGTCGCGCGGAGGGGGGCTTGGCGATCAGCGCGGAGGGCAATGTCTTTGGAATGGCGGTGCGCGGCCCCCGGGGCCGAACCCTCGTCATCCCCTCTGCAACCGTTGAACGCGCGGCGGCTCTCCTCCTGGCGCATGGCGAAGTCCCGCGTGGCTATCTCGGCCTCGGGCTCCATCAGGTCGCCGTTACCGGTGGCGGTCAGGGGGCGATGGTCATGAGTGTTGACCCCGATGGACCCGGCGCTATTGGTGGGGTCCTGCAAGGAGACATCATCGTCCACTGGAACGGTGAGGCCGTTCCTTCGGTCAATGCGCTCGTGCGGACCCTTGATCATCAATCGATTGGCAGATCGGTCTCCTTGGGGATCAGGCGTGCGGGCGCTGATGTCGAGGCGGCGGTCACTATCGCGACCCGACCCCGCCGATGAGTGACACGGGCCCTATTACGATCGCGGTGCGCATCGACGATCCGGTGCTTGCGGAGCGGTTGAGCGAGCTGCTTACGTCTGTCGATTGGGTGCGTCTGGCGCCGGAAGGGGAGATGTCCGAGCTGGTCCTCTCCACGGCGCGGGCCGCCACGGAGGAGGCGGGTCTGACTTCCCGCGAACGCGAAGTCGTGGCGCTTCTCGCAGAAGGCCTTTCGAATAAGGAGATTGCTCGCAAACTCGGCATCTCTGTCGATACAGCGAAATTTCATGTCGGCCGCATCATCGACAAGCTTGATGCCACCGGCCGCACCGATGCGGTCGCCCACGCCGCGCGGCGCGGCGTGATTCATCTGTGAAGGCGCTTTTATTTTGCTCGATACACTTCCAATTGACAGTCATTCTGATGACGGTCATCCGCTGACCATCCCATAGATGCCTATTCGCGCGCTGTTGTGCGTGTCGCGGAAGCCGTAGGCCATCCGTCGTGCGTGCCGGAAATCGACGCGGAGCGGGCTCGCCGTTGCGTGTGACAAGGCAATGATGCTGTGCATTTGCAAGTTTTTTCAGTCGTTAAATAACAAGTATTTTCTGCGAAAACATTAAATTTCGCAATAAAATCATATTTCTAGATATGTTCCCATACTCATTAATGCAGAAGGATCGTCACCCCATGGGCCGAGTCTCCGAGGCCTATTCGCGCGCCAACACATCGTTTCTGGCAGCGGAGGTTCGGTCCGCTGCCAGAGATGTTTCAACCAGTGGTCTGCTTATTTTGCCGGGGGCCTGTAGGAAGATGCGATTTTGCCCGCCTTCTCTTGCGCAGCCTTGAATTCCGCGCCCGTGTAGGCTCGCACGGTTTTGACATTCGAGACGGCTCCCGATGCGCCAACGACGAGAAGTGCGGGGACCAGGTCAGCGCCATCGTCGAATTCCGTGATGGCCATCCAATCGGTTTCGCCGGTCGTGACGTAGAAGGAATGCAGTTTTCCGCCCGCTGCTTCCATGATGTCACGGGCTGCCTTTTCTCGGTTCGATGGACTATCAATCATTCCCTTCGCTGACGTGGCTGTATAGCACCCTGTGGTTATGAACAGTGGCATAGTACATCCTCCCTTGCTGATTGGGCAGATCGGGTGATCTACCGTACTCAATATCTCAAAAAACTTGGCGTTAGACGAGCGTCGGACTGCGGAGCTCTGAATTGTGGCCGCCCCATCTTGGCGCAGTTCTTGGGCGCGTTGCCGTTTCTGACCCTGTCTGAAAGACGCGGATGAGCGATATCTTCCGGCCGGGTCACCATCGCAGCGACGATGGCTACTGCCATCTCGAACTACTGCTGTCGCCGAGTTGCCTGCATTGCTTACTTCTCTGGACCGCTGGGCGTCAAAGTCGATACTTCGGCGCGGTCATGCTTGCTATGAGGTCGAAACTAAGTTCGAGGTAGGGCCATGCACACTGTAAATATTCACGAGGCGAAAACTCATTTGTCCCGGCTCATTGAGAAGGCAGCGAAAGGCGAGTCCTTTATAATTGCCAAATCGGGTAAACCGTTGGTGAAGGTCGTCGCGGTCGAGGCCCCTGCCGCCGATGAAACTCGTCGCGTCGGATTCATGGCGGGGCAGTTTTCCGTACCGGAAGACTTCGATCGGATGGGTGGCGAAGATATCGAGAAACTGTTTGGCGGCGAATGATGAAACTCCTGCTGGATACGCATCTTCTGCTTTTGGCTGCGGGAGAGCCTGGGAAACTGCCGCCCGCCGTTCTGGCTGAAATCGAAAATACCGACAATGTTTTGCTATTTAGCGCGGTGAGTCTCTGGGAGGTGGCCATCAAGCGCGGGCTTGGCCGCGCCGATTTTACCGTGGATCCTCGCCTACTTCGCCGCGGTCTCATCGATAACGGCTACCAAGAGCTCCCAATCACCAGCGAACACGCGGTAGCGGTGGATGGACTGCCAGCGATCCATAGGGACCCTTTTGATCGGATTTTAGTCGCTCAATCGATCGTGGAGGGTGTCACCCTGTTGACTGTCGATGAACTGGTCGGGCGGTATCCAGCACCCATTCGCTGTATGCAAAAGTAGCTCGAAATCCCCTGCGCACTCATTCGGAGCGCGCCGGTGCTGACGAATTCCGGCGTTTCCCTCGGTTGCGCCGAGGCAGGCGCTTCCTTTGCGATTGCACCGAGCTGGATGCGCGGCACGACTTGCTCCCGCGACGTTGCAGCACCCAGACGTTCTGCTTGTTTGGTAACGATCTTCCCAAAGGCTTAAGCGAAATCAAGGCCGTATCGAGAGACAAGGCTGCAAGTCCCAAACCCACCAGCACGCCCGCCGTGGCAAAGATTGTGATAAAGCCCGCGCCGTTGCTCGCCAACCGCAGTCGCTGTGTTGTGCCTTCTCCACTTCGGTATTCATGCGCGGCACGACTTGCCAAAGCTCGTTGAGATGCACTCGTATCGCCTTTAGACGTTCCGAAAAGGCTTTTCCGAAGGAACCATCGGATGGCAGGTCCTTGCGGCTTTCGGAGGCGCCACTGGCTTGTTGTCGGGCGCGGAGCCAATCCTGAACGTCACTTTTCCCGAGTAGGTCCAGAAACTCTTCGACGTTGGGTGTTAACCCGGCGGTGTGATTGGTTTGCGCCAAGGCGGACTGCTTGCGAAAAGGAGCAGGGCGATCACAGTTGCTGCGCGTATTAACACAGCGCGTTGTTCGACCGCCGTCCAAGAGCGGATCTTCGTTTGCACGGAAATTCGTCCCTTCCGAAAACCCTTATCTTGTTCGGCTCTGATGCCTTTGGCGCGGTACTCCAAGCATTCGCAAATGGGTTCAAAAGCGAATCGTGAAACCGACGATCGGGCCCTGTTGCACGACATCGAAAATGAAGCCGTTGTCACGGTAATCAACGCCGAGCGCCCTGTAACCAATTGTTGCAGAAACCGTCTCGTTGATGTTGTACCCAACCCCTGCCATCACATCCCAGTCGATGTTGGCACCGCCACCACCGACAAGACCCCATCCAATCGCGTAGAAGTTTGGTGTGAAATTATAGGTGCCGCGCACCCCCGCGAGGCCATCGACCCATGTGGCGCTGTCGGTATAGCTGCGCCCACCGAGAATTCCGCCGTTGAAGGAAATCTCGGTCTCCACTGACCACACCCGCAGGCCGCCGACGACATCCAGGCGGCCCTCAGGTCCTTCAAGGACCGAGTAACCCACGCCGAAAAGGCCAGCGAATGTCTGAGTGTCGACGTCGACACTCGTCGCCAACAAACCATGTGGCGTGTTATCGTCGGCGGAAAGCTTGGTGTAGATCAGGTCGCCGAAAACGCTGAATCGTCCGTTCCGGGCCTCTCCCATGAGCATACCGCCAAAATCAAGGTTGTCGAAAATGTCACTAAAGCTCGCGTCCATGTTGACCGTAGGAAGACCAAACTGTGCGGTCTGTGGAGTTGCCCCATAAAAACCGGACAGGATCAGGTTTCTGTTTGACGGTTTAAGAACTCGCGCGGTGATCGATATCCCAAAGCCTTGTGCGGGTGAAGCGTGTTGTACAACACGACGACAGAACACCCACGGGACCGAGGTTCGCGAGCTTTTGTATCCGTGGCATCCCTGGTCGGGGCGGCTCGTTCACGTCCATGAGGCGCTGTCCAAAGGGACGCATATTTTCCGCTGCAGCCTTTCTGGTGCTTCCTCTGATCGACTTCTTGAAGTCCCGTCGTGGATGTTCGACCGATCTGTGAGTTGTTGTTGGCGCAGCCTGGCGGGCCCGCACGTCGATCTCGCGAGCCTGCATACTTTGGCAAGATTGCTGAAGGACGCTGATGCCTCATCGCAATCTGCGGTAATGGGCGCAGCATTGGTCTCTCACGAAACGAGTCGGAGAGATGTCCATGCCTCGCCAGTCCATGACATACCAGTTCGATCTGTTCTCGGCCCCGCAGCGGGGGAAGACGGCAGGGGCGCCGCAATGGCCGGAGTTGCCGGAGGAGACCCGCCAAGCGCTGACGGTGCTCATCGTGCGGCTGTTCGTCGATCACGCAAACTGCGGGCGTGCCTCCCAGATGAAGGAGGCCGGTCATGATGCATGAGAAGATCGGGCCGCATCATCTGGAGCGGAAGGCCATCCTCTATGTTCGGCAGTCCTCGGCTCACCAGGTTCTGCACAATCGCGAAAGCAGCGCCCTCCAGTACGCCATGCGCGACCGGCTGGCAGCGCTTGGATGGTCACATATAGAAACGGTGGATGACGACCTTGGTCGTTCGGCCGCCGGCGGCGTGACCCGCGCTGGATTTGACCGGATGGTGGCGGAAGTCTGCCTTGGCAAGGTTGGCGCCGTGGCCGCGCGTGAGGTATCGCGCTTCGCCCGGAACAGCCGGGACTGGCAGCAACTCATCGAGATGTGCCGTGTTGTCGATACTGTCCTGGTCGACCAGGAAGCGGTTTATGCGCCCCGCCAGGGCAACGACCGCCTGCTCTTGGGTTTGAAGGGCAGCCTCAACGAGTATGAGCTCGATCTCTTGCGTCAGCGTTCCCTTTCCGCCCGCTATGAAAAGGCTCGCCGCGGTGAACTCGTCGTCACTGTTCCGGTCGGCTTCGTAAAGGCCGGTGACAGGATCGAGAAGGATCCCGACCGACGCATCCAGGAAGCCATTGCACTCGTCTTCGACAAGGTTGCCGAACTCGGCAGTGCGCGGCAGGCTCTGCTATGGTTCCTCGAGCAGGGGCTGGACCTGCCGGTCAGGTACACCAATGGTGACGTCATCTGGCGCAGGCCAAACTATGCCACCATCCACCGGATGATAGCGAACCCGATCTACGGCGGAGCGTACGCTTATGGTAAGAGTCGCTCCGTGCCCCGATACGATGGCCGATCTGGAATTCGTCGCAAGACGCGTGATGAATGGTTGGCGCTGATCCCGGATGCACACGAAGGTTACGTCAGTTGGGAACGGGCGGAGGAGATCCGCAAGATGGTCAGCGACAACATGCCGGCCAGCCGCCATCACGGAGCACCAAAACATGGTGACGCTCTGCTTGCCGGCCTTTTCCGTTGCAAGAGGTGCGGTCGGAAGCTGACGGTCCGGTACACCGGAAGCAAGCATAACATTCCGCGCTATTCCTGCTGGCGTGGTCTGCTCGATAACGGCGAGCCCCGCTGCATTGCTTTCGGCGGTATGCGGGTCGATGACGCGATCGAAGAGGCACTGCTCGGCGTGGTCGAACCAGGAGCCATTGCCGCCGCCATCGAGGCGGAACGTAATATGGCCAGCCAACGCGACCAGGTTCAGGATGCGCTGCTGCGCGACCTCGAGGCAGCGCGTTATGTAGCCGACCGGGCATTCCGACAATATGACGCGGCCGATCCGGAGAATAGGCTCGTGACGGCGGAGCTCGAAGCACGCTGGAACAAGGCGCTCGCTCGCGTCGGCGAGATCGAGGCCAAGATTGCCAAACATCGGACAGTTACGCCGCAGCCGTTCCCCATGTCCGCATCACAGGTAACCGCACTTGCGGGGAACCTTCGCACCGTCTGGACGGCGCCGACGACCGATGCAAGGCTGAAGAAGCGCATCGTGCGCACGCTCATCAATGAAGTGGTCGCCGATCTCGATGATGGAACCTCTGAGATCGTCCTCGTCATTCATTGGGTTGGGGGCGTCCACACCGAGCTGCGCCTGCCGAAGCGGCGCCGCGGCCAAAGAAACGCGACGCCTGACGACATTGTCGACGCTGTGCGACAGCTCGTCCTTATTGCCAATGACGATGTGATTGCCGGTGTCCTCAATCGCAACGGACTGACGACCGGCAATGGCAATCGCTGGACACGGGAGCGGGTCACTGCGCTGAGGTCATATCGCAAGATTCCGGTCTTCCGTCCCCAAATCGACGGGGTCGAGCCGTGGCTTAATCTGGGCGGTGCGGCGAAGTTGCTCGGGATAACGCCAAAGACGCTGCGTCTGGCGGCTGAGGCCGGCGAGATTGAGGGGGCTCATCCGCTACCCGATGGACCATGGATCTTCAGCCGTTCAAAACTCGCGACCTCCCAAGCAGGTCAGATCCTCGATCGCGCCCGGCAGAACCCTCGACACCCCACAGGATCGCCTCCAGATCAGGAAAGCTTATTCCCTTCAACAACATAGAAAGATGGGCGTTATGAAACAGGATTGTAATGCTCGAACCATAAGGGCAGTTGGGCGATGACGGTTTCGGCGTCCGGAATGGGATTGACCGAGACGTAGTCGCGCTTGAAGGTTTTGACGAAGGCTTCCGCCATTCCGTTTGACTGCGGGCTGCGAATGGGTGTCGAGCAAGGCTCCATCCCGATATCCAGCAGCAGCGATTTCGTGTCCTTCGCAATGAAGCACGAGCCATTGTCAGTCAGCCATTCGATGGGCTTTGGAAGGGCGTTGATGCGACCGAAGCGGTTCTCGACGGCGGTGATGACAAGGTCCTGAACGTCCGCGCTCTTGATGCCTTCAGTGGTGGCGACGTGGGCAATGGCCTCGCGGTCACAGCAGTCGAGGGCAAAGGCAACGCGCACCTTCTCTCTGTTGTCGCAGCCAATTTCGAATCCGTCCGAACACCAACGTAGGTTCGACTGCTCCACAGCGACGCGGCCGTCGTGGCGACGGGTATCACTCGCACCGGTATGGCGCTGAAGGAGCAGGTCGTGCACCTTCATCACCCGATAGACGCGTTTGACGTTTGGCCAGGAACGGCCATCGTTGCTGGCGTTTCGGCGCAGAATGGCGTGAACCCGGCGATAGCCGTAGGTCGGCATATCGGCGATGATCGTTTTGATCTCATCCACCAGGCCCTGATCAGCAAGCGGCGGTCGCCCACGGGCTTTGGAAGGGATTTGCTTCACGCGCTCTGCAATGTTTGATCGGGCGACACCCAAAGTCTCGCACACCGCCGTCATCGCGAACTGCCCTTCGGCAATGACAGCGAGCGCAACAGGTGTTTTTTTGGGCCGGTGGCGATCTCAAGCGCTTCCTTGAGGATTTCGCCTTCCATCGTCTTCTTGCCCAACAGGCGCTGCAGTTCCTTGACCTGGTTCTGAAGGGCTCGATATTCGGATGCCGGAACGACGTCTTCCTGCGATGCGGTTGCGGTGAACGCTCCCTG
>Ga0065165_1000478_pt1 | contig 62182 bp, 58 predicted proteins | sample AraplaMF_Cvi_mMF_FD_63813 | JGI IMG/M metagenome (GOLD analysis project Ga0065165, IMG submission 63813) | Arabidopsis root microbial communities from the University of North Carolina, USA - plate scrape MF_Cvi_mMF (version 2) (version 3) | ecosystem: Host-associated > Plants > Roots >...
GATGCAAACGGCTTCATTTATTATGATACAGATGGAGACGGTACCAAAGAAACCCGCGGCTTGCTGGGTGCGACTGTAAACTTCGGTCCTAAATTCGATGGTCAGCCCGTAATGGCATTCGACGGTAAAATCCGCCCTTACTCTCCATCTGGAAACAGCTATGCGGATTTGTTCCAGAACGCGAACAGCTCCAACATCAACCTTTCGGTGTCGAAAGCGACGGACAACTCTACCGTTCGTTTCTCTTTCACACGTCAGGACAACGGCATGATCAGCTACGACTCGAAAAACAGCAAGAACATTGCCAATCTGAATGCTAGCTTTAATGCGAATAAGAAGCTGAAAACGGATTTGATGGTAAACTACATCAACCAGAAGACGCACAACCGTCCGTTCAAAGTTGACCGTATGATCAACAACTTCACCGGTATGATGAACCGTTTCGAATCTGCTGACTGGTATTTTGACAAATACCAAACCAGCCAGGGTTATAAGTATGTAACGCAGTCGTCGGGTAACCCAAGTTTGACTCCGGCTGAAAACATCAAGTACAACGGTTTCAAGACTGACATCGCCGACTACGTTTGGAACACCAGAAAGAATACTGCTGACGAATGGAGCGACCGCGTGATTGCGAGCATTACGCAACACTGGCAAATCACCGACGAATTGAAACTTCGTGGCCGTATCGGTACCGACTTCACTTCGGAGCGTTTGCAAAACAACAATGCAACTGAGAAGCCATTGGCATTCGGTTACACAGGTGGTTTCAGCATGGCTAATAACATGTACAGAAACGTGTACGGTGAAGCATTGGCGACTTACAACAAAAAGTTGACTGACGACATATCGATCGCATTGATGGCGGGTTACAACGCCTACAAGCAAATGGATACCAAAATGAGCAACGGTACCGACGGCGGATTGAGTACTGAGAACTTCTTCGATCTATCGGCTTCTGTGAATAATGTTACAAGTTCAAGAGAACGTAACAACTGGACGCGTGACGCGCTTATCGGAACGGCGCAGTTCGACTATAAAGGGATGTTCTTTATTGAAGGTACCATCCGTCGTGACCGTACGTCGACACTCGCTCCCGGAAACAATGCATTCGTTTATCCATCAGTGAACGCATCTTACGTATTCACCGACGGCCTGAACCTACCCTCTTTCTTTAGCTATGGTAAACTGCGCGGATCATGGGGTGAAGTAGGTAACTATCCTCCGACTTACGGCGCGAACGTAGCTTACAGACAAGGTACCTTGAACGCTCAGCAAAATGGTGGCCAGTCGGTATTGTACACTTACATGGATGCGGCCTTTGGTAACGACAAAATCCGCCCGGAAAGAAAGCGTGAGTTTGAATTCGGTTTGGAGACTAAATTCTTTAATAACCGTATCGGCCTCGATGTTGCTTATTATAACGCACAAATCGTCGATCAGATCCTCCCTCTCACCATTGCCGCTACGACAGGAGCCCGTTCTATCCTGGCTAACGTAGGTACGTTGAGAAATCAGGGTATTGAATTTGCATTCAACGTTTCGCCAATCCAGGGTAGAACACTGAACGATTTCAACTGGGATCTGACGTTGAATCTCGCGAAAAACGTAAACAAAGTTGAAAAGCTGGCTAACAACTCTACAGAGTTGCTACACTCCGACCTTGATGGTAACGCAGCGCAGATTCGTTCGGTAGTAGGTCAGCCAATGGGTGATATTTATGCGCACGGCATCCTTAAAAACGAAAAAGGTCAGGCTGTTGTAGGTCCTAACGGCCTTTACCAATTGGACGGAGCAAACTGGATCAAAGTTGGTAATGCAATGCCAAAACTGACCGGTGGTTTGATCAACAGCTTCTCATGGAAAGGTTTCACGCTTGATGCGATTACCGACTTCCGTTTCGGTGGTTCGATCATGCCGACTGGTATCAACTGGATGACTTCACGCGGTCTGACAAAGGAAAGCTTGAACGCGATGGATGCTGAGCACGGCGGTCTTAGCTACTACCTCGATGCAGATGGAAAAGGCGTTCCTACAACAGCAGCAACAGGCCCTGCCGGACAGACTGTTTATCACGACGGTATGTTGATGGACGGTGTACTCGCTTCTGGTGAAGCTAACACCAACATCGTTTCACAAGCAGTGTACTACAACGCTACTTACAACTGGGGTGGTCCTCAATACGGTAACGCACGTTACGAGCTGTACGTTAAGAAAAATACTTACATCAAAATGCGTGAGATCTCGCTTGCATACCGCCTGCCTTCTTCTATCGGAAGCAAGATCGGTGCTTCGAACGTAACCCTCTCGGTATTCGGTCGTAACCTGTTCTTCATCTACCGTACCATCAAAGACCTTGATGCGGAACAAACCAACACTTCTACAAGATGGTATGAAAACATCTCCAATGCAGGTGCTAACCCATCGTTCCGCACTGCAGGTGTAATGTTGAGAGCCAGCTTCTAATTTCAATCAGACTATGAAAATGAAAAAGATATCATCAGTTATTTTAGCGGGGCTCATGCTGGTGGCTGCGTCCTGCAAAGAATCCGATTTCAGCGACATATATCCTGATCCTTCGAAGATCTCCGCAACGACGGTCGAGAAGCAATTCACAGGGTTCCTTCAGTCCAACAAAGACTATGTATTGCCGGGCTACACGCATTACTTTACCATGCTCCGCATTACATTGAACCAGTATAACCAGTCCATCGGCTGGGTGAACGGTTCAGGTCAGTATGTGCCGGGTTCGGCCGGTGTGGAGAACATCTGGTTCAACTATTACAACTTGCTGGCGCAATACCGCGAGCTGCAAAAGGTTTACAATTCCAAAACTGCTGATGAGCAAGCTGACCGCAAGTTCTTCATGACAGTTGCGAAGATATACCTCTACGACCAGACGCAAAGAATGGTGGACGTATTCGGTGCGATCCCTTTCACCGAAGCAGGTATGGTAAGTACAAATGGTGGTGACTACAATTCTTCGGCGGCGAAATTTGACGATCCTCAGGTGTTGTATACGATGATGCTGGACGATCTGAAAAGCATCGCTACCGAGCTGAATGGAACAACGATCAACGCAGGTTATCAGAAGTCGTTCCAGACTCAGGACTTTATTAACAAAGGGGACCTGACTGCCTGGAAACGTTATTGCAATTCTCTGCGTCTTCGTATGCTGAACCGCGTTTCGGACGTAGCAGCATTCCAGTCGCGCTCCAACTCGGAAATCGCCGAGATCCTGGGCAATGCAACGACCTATCCTATTGTTGAGAACAATGATCAGAACATTCAGATCAATGTATATGATCTCAATAGCCCGATCAACTCAAAAGGCTTCCAGGATGGTATGGGCCCTGGTACATGGTATGGTAACACGGCGGGTAAAAAGTTGATCGACTACCTGAGCAACAACGCCGACCCACGCTTGCGCATGTTGTTCGAGCCGGGAGCTAATGCGGGTGGAAAGTATATCGGTATTGACCCAATGGCTACTGCTCAGGCACAAACTGAACTTTCGAATGCAGGAGTTGTTGCGATTTACAACCGTTATGTGACCAACTACAATCAGTTCTTCCCAGGTATCATCATCAATGCGCCTGAAGTAAACCTGATCAAAGCGGAGTACTACCTGAGATCGGGCAACGATGCATCTGCAAAAACTGCTTACGAAGCGGCGATCGGCCAGTCAATGGATTTCTATAACCGTATCAACAATGTGAGCAACGCGGCGCAAGGAACCAAACCAGCCAATGTGACCACTGCGGAAGCTGCGGCATACATCGCTGGAAACGGCGTAAACTGGGCAAAAGCAACTACTGCTGCTCAGAAACTGGAATTGATCGCAGGGCAAAAATGGGTACACTACAACCTGGTGCAGCCATACGAGAACTGGGCAGATATTCGCCGTTTGAACATGCCAGCATTGAGCTTCTGGGTTGACAACAACAACAACCAGACGCTTCCTCCGGTGAGATTAAACTACCCAGGTAACGAGATTACTTACAACCCTGCTAACTACGCAGCGGTTCGTGAAAACGACAAACTCACTACCAAGCTTTTCTGGGATGTGAAATAATAATACCCGGATTGATAATACCAATCAGATTTAGTTAGGAATGGAAAGAGGCGGGTCGTTTGACCTGCCTCTTTTTTTGTATTCAACCGCAGCGGGATTTTATCTGCGCCGGTTAGTGAGTACGAGTAGTTGCGGAAACGATAGCTGTCCTCGGGAGATCAGTTTGGTCATTTCGCCGATGGTGTGGAAATAGGAGCCCAGTACAATATCCGTGTCGCCGTCCTGGTCAAAATCGGCGGCTTCCATTGTGAGCCATTTGCCAGCCGCAGCCATCGGGGTAGAGAAGGCTTTGAAATCCATTTTGCCCTCATTGGACAGGTAAACGAAACTGTGCGCCGGATTGGCGAGGTCAGAGTAGAAGGCCGTGGCGGCAATGTCTAAATCGCCGTCAAGGTCAAAATCGCGGGCGACGGCCTTGCTGGCGCCATAGAGCGGGAAAAACCAGGCGAGTCTGAAGTTGTTCTTCCCGTCGTTCAAATACAGTCGCACGCCATGGTAGTTCTTGTCGATAGGCGACAGGTCCCAGTTATCGCCATTGGTGAGCAAAATGTCCTGAAAGCCATCCTTATTAAAATCCACCATTTCCAAATAGCTCATACCATAGGACGGCGGAAATTGCAATACGGTTTTCTCTTTAAATTTTCCGTTTCCAAGGCTATAGAATATGGTTACCTGTTCCCAGGCCTGCGCCATAAGGGCTATGATATCAGGCTTTTTATCACCATTCAGATCCCGTATTTCGGCCCTTCTGGCTCCCGGCAGCTCTTTTAATATATGTTCCTTTCCCTGCTCGAAATTGTCCAGCCAGAACAATTTGCCCGAGTGATTGCCAAAACCGCATATCAGTGCGTCTTCTTTTCCATCCATATTCAAATCCCCGGCGGCGAATTGCACGGGGCGCGGAAGGTTCTGCACGTTCACAAGCGATGGGTCTGTCGTTTTGGATAGGGACATCAGTCGGCCTGTACGTTGATCGGATGGTTTGAAAACACCGATGGAAAGCAAGCGCGGCGGGGCGTTTTTCGGGAAATCAATATCGGTCGGAGCGGAATCGATCCACCAGGTGTCTTTCAACCCGGTCTTCCCGAATACATACAGTGCGTTCTGGTCGTCGCCGATGTAGAGTTGCGACGAAGCCGGATCATATTTCAAAAGTGAAGTTTTAGGAACCTCTTTGTCTCCTACGGTCAGGTCGGAGACGTGGAAAAGCCGTAGAGAGTCCGTTATGGGCAGCGCTTTTTCCTGCGGAAGCGGCTCGGCAGGGGCCGTTGACTGGTAATAGGCCAGGATCTTTTTCCAATCGCCTTCTGAAATGAGTTGTGTTTCGGGATAGACATTCAGCTCCTGCATTACGCGCTTTTCTTCCGGGATCAGATCGGCGTAAGGATCTTGTCCATCGGGCCGGATGCCTAGTCGCAAGCCCATATTGGGTAACACGCTGGTTACCCAGGTTTTCTTGTCCAGCAGAGAAGGCTCGGGGAACAAATGACAACGTTGGCAATAATCCATCGCCAGTTTTTTTCCTTCCTGAACGGAATCGGCTAGCAGCCTGTGTGCAGCGCCCCCGGAAGCAGGTACCTTCTCTTGAAAAGAAAGGGAAAGCCCCGCCATTCCGATGGGTACAGAAATGAGCAGGGCCTTTTTTAAAAGTATCATGACGGATCGCTTAGCGGATCAGATTGTCGAGAGTTTCCAAAACTTTATCATACCCAAATCCCCCAATCTCCCGCTCCATCCGCGCACGGATAGCCTCCGTCTGCAAATTGCCGATGCTTCCTTCATGATTATGCTTCAATTCGCGTGGAGCGATATAAGTGCCGTCGCCGATTTCGGCGCCCACCTGTTTGTAGGCGTCGCGGAAAGGTACTCCGGCAATCACCAGTTCGTTCACACGCTCCACACTGAACATCAGGTCGTATTTCGGATCGTCGAGCAGGTTTTGTTTTACTTTTAAATGTTCCAGCATAAATGCGGCGATGTCGAGGCAGTCGAGGATTTCGTCGAATGCGGGCATCAGGATTTCCTTCAGTAGCTGCATATCGCGGTGGTAACCCGACGGCAGATTGCTCAGCACCATCGTTACCTCCATTGGCAATGCCTTCATGCGGTTGGTTTTGGCGCGGAGAAGTTCGGCGACGTCCGGATTCTTCTTGTGCGGCATAATGCTGCTGCCGGTCGTAAGGTCGTCGGGCAATACGATGAAGCCGAAGTTCTGGCTGTTGTACAGGCAAACATCCATGGCAAGTCTGGATACAGTGGCGGCCAGCGACGCAATGGCGCTCAATGCGGCCTGTTCCGTGCGCCCGCGGCTCATCTGCGCGTACACGACGTTATGGTGCATGCCTTCGAAGCCCAGCAACTCGGTGGTAAGCTGGCGGTTCAGCGGGAACGACGAACCGTAGCCTGCTCCGGAGCCCAGCGGGTTGCGGTTGGCAAGGCGGTAGGCGGCATTGAGCTGGATAATGTCGTCGATAAGGCCCTCGGCGTAAGCACCGAACCACAACCCGAACGACGACGGCATGGCAATCTGCAAATGCGTGTAGCCCGGGAGCAGGTCATTTTTATGTTCTTCCGATTTACGCGTCAGCACGTCGAAAAGCTTTTCCGTAGCCTGCACCACCTCAAAAAGCCGCGCACGCGTGTACAGCTTCATATCCACGAGCACCTGGTCGTTACGCGAACGGCCGGAGTGAATTTTCTTGCCGGTGTCGCCGAGTTTGCGGGTAAGCAGCAGCTCCACCTGCGAATGCACATCCTCGATGCCTTCCTCGATGACGAATTCACCTTGCTGGATTTGTGCGTAAATAGCTTTGAGTTCGGTTTTCAAGGCCGCCAGATCGTCGGACGTCAGCAGACCGATCGTTTCGAGCATCGTCGCATGGGCGATGTTGCCCAGCACATCGAATTCGGCCAGATGTAAATCCATCTCACGGTCGCGGCCGATCGTGAAACGTTCTATTTTTTCAGAAGTAACAGTATTTTCCTTTTGCCAGAGTTTCAAAATGCAGGAATGATAAAATTTATGAATCTAAAACTTCATCACAAATTTAACATCATTACCTCATTCCTTTCCCTTTTTCCGTCGACTGAAGTCGACGGCCAGGGGGATTTTTTTGTGGAGAGACTTTTAGTGTGTTACTAAATTTTAGGTTTAACGTATCAATGAGACCGCCAGGGGTTTATTGTTGGATGTGTTTAAATCTTTTATGGGTATGAGTTGGAGCCGGATTTGGATTCATGTTGTTTTTTCTACGAAGTATCGCGCACCAGTACTGCGGGACGAGATTCGAATGAAGGTGTTTATGCATATTAAGGACTATGCCATGTCAAAAGGCATTGAGTTGGATGTGATTAACGGCTATTTGGATCACGCGCATTGCCTCATTTGTCTTTCCCGCCAGCAAACGCTCTCGGATGTAATGAAGATCATCAAGGGGGAATCAGCCTACTGGATCAATAAGAACAAACTGACGACAACGAAGTTTGTCTGGCGGGACGATTATTGGGCTGTCAGTGTCAGCGAACGGCATGCACCCTTTGTGAGGCGCTACATCTTGAAACAGGAAGAGCACCACAAAGGCAAAACCTTTGAAACAGAAATCAACAGATTCATGCAGAAATATGGCTGGACAAATTCCAACAAAAACTAAGCTTTTGATATCCCTTTTCCCGTCGACTGAAGTCGGCGGCAGGGGATGTTTGGCAATTTTCCAGTCGAATAAGCGGAAAACTGTCACCAGCAACAGCCAAAAGCCAAAAAAGCAATCATCTTACCGTCGACTTAAGTCGACGGATCAGAAGAGAAAGAGAATAATAGAGAGCAGAAAAAGTTCATCAATTGCTCAATATCATTCCATCATTCTTTTGATCGCCACAAACCGCTTGCTGTAATAAGCTGCATTGAGCAAGTCATAACGGATGCCGCCTTTCCAGGCTGAATGGATGAATTTCACGTAGCCGGGCGCTACTTCGGTGATAATGCCTACGTGCCCGATGCGCTTGCTTTTGGTGCTGTTGCCTTTGAAGAAAATAAGGTCGCCGGGCTTGGCGTCGTCGAGTTCTACGATTTCACCGTGCTCGGCCTGCGCTGCGCTGGAATGCGGGAGCGTGATATTCCATTGGTTGAAACAATAGCGGACAAATCCGGAACAGTCGAAACCTCGTTTAGAGGAACCGCCCGAACGGTAGGGGATATGTAAATGCTTGGTAGCGAACGATACCAGCGACTGGATCGGGTTCAAAGTGTCGGCGGCGATTTCCTGGGACTTCGGGGCCTGTGCGAAAGAACGGTTGCTAAATGAACTGGCAGCAAACAACAACGCGGATACAATGACTGAACGAATCAAAAAATGCATGAAATCGAAAGTGGTTCAGGACTTTAAAAGGTCAAACAGGAGATTCTATGGTTTTGTAATGCGAATACCTCAGCTTTGTAAAGCTAACGACTTTTTTGCATTTGTCTTATTTTAACAAATCGTTAATTTTTGCAATATTTTGTAAATCACTGATTTGCCTATTTAAGGCTTACTTTCATTAAAGTAAAGGTTTAAGCCCCCATTTTGACTACTTTTGTGCCGGAATCAGGATAGCTTACTAATTAATACGCTCAGATGAAAACTACCGACCGTTATCTCCAGCGCGGTGTATCGGCTTCAAAGGAAGATGTGCATAAGGCCATCGAAAAGATCGATAAAGGGCTTTTTCCAAAGGCTTTTTGTAAAATAGTACCCGATACGCTCTCTGGCGATCCCGCGTATTGCACGATCATGCATGCCGACGGCGCCGGTACCAAAACTTCGCTGGCGTATTTGTATTGGAAAGAAACCGGTGATATTTCCGTTTGGAAAGGCATCGCGCAGGATGCGATCGTGATGAACACCGACGACCTGCTTTGCGTGGGTGCAACCGGCCCGATGCTCTATTCATCGACCATCGACCGCAACAAAAACCGCATTCCCGGTGAAGTGATCGCGGAAGTGATCAATGGCGCGGAAGAAGTGCTCGACATGCTTCGCAGCTACGGCGTCGAGATTTACAGTACAGGCGGCGAAACGGCCGATGTAGGTGACCTCGTACGGACCGTGACCGTGAACAGCACGGTAATCGCCCGCATGAAGCGCTCGGAAGTGGTGGATAATGCCAATATCCAGGCCGGCGATGTGATCGTGGGGCTCGCTTCTTACGGACAGGCTACTTACGAAAGCGAATACAATGGCGGGATGGGCAGTAATGGCCTTACCTCCGCAAGACATGATATTCTGGGCAAATACCTTTCAAAATATACCGAAAGCTTCGATCCCGAAGTGAGCGACGACCTCATTTACAGCGGAAGCAAAAAGCTGACCGACGAAGTAGCGGGAGCGCCTTTGAATGTGGGTAAACTAATCCTCTCGCCTACACGTACATACGCACCCGTGGCCAAGGCCCTGCTCGACGAAATGCGTCCGCAAATCCATGGCATGGTACATTGCAGTGGTGGTGCTCAGACGAAAATTCTACATTTTGTTGATAACCTTCACATTATCAAAGACAACCTGCTTCCGGTGCCTCCATTGTTCAGACTTATTCAGGAAGAAAGCGGAACGAGCTGGCAGGAGATGTACAAAGTGTTTAATATGGGTCACAGGCTGGAAATTTATCTTCCCGAAGCGCATGCCGCGCGCGTAATAGAAATCTCCAAATCGTTCGGGATCGATACGCAAGTAATCGGGCGCGTGGAAGCCTCCGACGAGAAAAAACTGACTATCCGCAGCGAATACGGGACCTTCTATTACTGATCGCCTTTTTGATCGTTACAAAATACTGAACCTCCGGGAGTTACCTTCCGGAGGTTTTTTTGTTTCCCTATTTTCCATGGCAAATGCAGGCACGACAATTGTAGTATGATTTCGAAATAATAGTAGAAATAGTGTTGTTTTATTAACCATATCCAATATGAAACATATCAACCACTATCAAATACTGCGGGGCCATGTCCTGGTATTTTGCTTCGTTCTCGCCGCCGTGCGCGTTTGTGCACAAATTCCGGATGTAACTGTTAATCCGACAGCCGTTATCACCGGGCTGACCTCCGCCATGCAGCTTGTACATGCAGGAGACAATTCCAACCGGATTTTCATCGCCGAGCGCTCCGGTGTTATCACGGTGTTCAACCCGGGTGCATTGACGACCCCTATTCAATACCTCAACATGAACAGCGGCGGACAGGTTGTTTCGCAATCGGGAGAGGGAGGTTTGCTGAGTATAGCGTTCCACCCCAATTTTGCTACCAATGGATTTGTCTACACCTACTACACCGATACAAATGGAGACCTGGTGCTGGCGCGCTATACTTCCGCGAACCCGTGGGGGAACATCGTGCCGGCCAATACCCGGGTGGAGATACTGAAAATCCCGCATCCGGTCAACACCAACCATAATGGAGGGGAGCTGCATTTCGGCCCTGAGGACGGCTATTTGTACCTCTCTACCGGTGACGGCGGGGCCAGTTACGACCCTAATGCAAACGGGCAGAGTACGACCAGCCTGCTGGGCAAGATATTGAGGCTGAATGTGGATCCTCCGCTGGGCTCCGGGCTTCCTTATGTGATACCGCCTTCGAATCCGTTCGGGAATGAGATCTTTATCCGTGGATTGCGGAACCCGTTCCGTTGGAGTTTCGACCGTGAAACCTATGACTTGTGGATCGGTGATGTAGGCCAGGATACCTGGGAAGAAATCAATCACGTAACGGCGAGCAATGCATCCGGAGCTAATTTCGGCTGGCGATGCTTCGAAGGGAACGGCTACACGCCGGGTATCGCGATCAACGAATGCCCCGATTCCGCCAGTTTTACCAAGCCGGTTTACATTTACCCGACCCGTACCGCGAGGGGCAATTCCGTAATTGGCGGGGTGGTGTACCGCGGAAACGCCTGGCCGATCATGAAAGGTTACTACATCGGGATGGACTATGGATCAGGTGATATTCATAAAATCAATTCGGACGGGTCTGTGAAGGAATATGAAACGTCGACATTCACAGGTGTGAGGGATATCGGGGAAGACGAGTCGGGCGAGATTTATGCCGTTACAGCCACGGCTGTCTATCGCATTGAGACCGAGAATCCGCTTCCTGTAACACTGGTCGATTTTTCGGGAGCACCCAGCGCGGAAGGGGTCCGGCTTACATGGCAGACTTCCATGGAAAAGGATTTCAAGTCGTTCGATATTCAGTACAGTCGCGATGCCCGCCAATTCGAGCGTGTCGGCTCGATTCAGGGAGCCAATACGCTGGCTGGTAACCTGTATTCATTTACGCACAGTACTTTGGAAAACGGAGAGCTTTATTACCGGCTGAAAATGACAGATATGGATGAGAGTTTCAGGTATTCCAAAATAATAACGGTCAGCCGTGGTGCTGAGGGCGAGAGCGAGCTCTTTGTGCGGCCTTCGCTGATCAGTACCAGTGAAATGAATTTGTTTGTGGAAGAGCCTTTTCAAACCGTCGAGATTGTGAATGCGGGTGGGCAGGTGGTGCTAACGGAGAAAATCGGAGGCCGGAGCGGGCCTGTCAATATCCCGCTCGGCAACACTGCTTCCGGTATTTATGTGGTGCGCATGGCCGGCGCCGACCGGGTAATACAACAGAAGGTTTTGGTGTGGAGGTAGTTCCTTGGTCGATACCTTAAAAACAGACATTCCGGAAGCAGCACTTCCGGAATGTGATCATTATACAACCCTAAAACCCAATTTATGTATGGCAATATTGGATGATCAAAGATAGTGGAATTATTCCATATTAATGGATTTAATCCAAACTGTTTTGACCCAAATCTTGTAGAAATTTCCTGACAACATATACGGCGGCGGTATGCCATTTCTGGAACGATTATTGCGATAATGCTTTGCACGCGTAGCTGCGTGTACCCGAAAGCACCTTTACAGCAACGTTCCATCCATGAAAATGAAGTCATTCCGACACACTAATCCCTGCCACACGACCGACAGGGGAATGAGCCGCAGACGCTTTTTTCGTCAATCTGGGGCAGCGGCCTTATCCACAATGCTCCTGACATCCTGCGATAATTTGCTCGATAAAATCATCCCTTCCAAAAAAGACAAACGCGACAAAACGCTCGCATTCTTCGGCGATAGCCTCACCATCGGTACCGGTGGCAGCAGGCCGATGGGCGCATGGGTAGGCGACGTTTTTACGGAACGGCCGGTATTCAGTGACGGCATCAACGGCCAGGTTGCATTATCGATCGCGATACGGCAGGGTGGGGTGCCTCTAACCTTATCCGTGGCCGGCGGCAAATTCAACGGTGCGAAGCCGGTGGCGGTCACGAAGATCAACAACGAATTCCTCTCGACCCCACTGAACGGCAACGTTTACAGTCGTACGGGCACGCTTGCGGGCGTACGGTGCACCATTACACGCAAATTCGTGCCGGATTTGGGGGATCACTACACCGTGGAACCGCTGGCGCAAAGCGACACAACGGCTTCGACCGAAACGCCGGTCGACGTGGAGATCCCGGATGATTCGGTTTTTGAGCTGGATGATGCGGTGAAGATGCGGACGGCGACACAGATTCTTTGGTACGGACGGAACGACATTGGCCAGGGTAAACCGCAGGAAGGGATTCTCTCGGCAATCAAGAGTTCGGTGGATTACATGGCGGAGCCCCGACGGTACCTCGTACTCGGCGTACTACCCGCGATTACAGAGAGCAAAGGATCGGCAGGTTATGCCAGACTTACCGCATTCAACGACGAGCTCGCGTTGTTGTACCGCGACACATACGTTCCGATGACGCCGCCCACCGAGTCGGAGATGAACGACATCGGGTTTACACCGACCGCCGGCGATTTGGAGGATATTCAAAAAGGCATTTTCCCTTCCCGAATGCGTCCGGCGAATAAATCGGACGAGATTCACCTGAATGACTCCGGCTATCGGATTATAGCCAACAGGGTTGCTCAAAAAATCAGGGATTTGAAGTATTAGGCTGAAATTCCCACGGAGTCCGGGTGTGAAAAGTATTTTTAGGGGAAGGCGCCTTTTGAAACTAATGGCGACTAAACTAACCCTTATGATACAGTACAGACTGCTGATCTCCTTTCTGTTAGCCTTTCCGCTTGCAACGCAGGCGCAGCAAAAGGGCTCGTTTGAAAATGTGACGGTTACGACTGAAAACACGAAAACCGGTGTTTATACCAACGACAAAGGCAAGCTGCAAGTGAATGTAGTGCCCCGGGACGTCCGCAAATACAAGGCTGCGGGTGTGGTGCGCTATGGCGACTTTGGTGCGCGGGGCGATGGGAAAACGGACGATGTGGACGCGATCGCCGCGACCCACGCATTTGCCAACATGCACGGGCTGCCGGTGAAAGCCAACGACGAAGCGACTTACTACATGGGCGGAAAAGAACGCACCGTGGTAATCCAAACCGACACCGATTTCGGTAAGGCGGCGTTCATCATCGACGATAGCAAAGTGGAAAACCGGAATGCATCGGTTTTTACAGTGAGCTCAGGGCTCAAACCCTTCAAACTGGAAACCATTACGTCTCTGAAAAGAAACCAGGAAAAGATCGAAGCATCCTTGCCCGGCCCTTGCCTGATCACCGTCATCAATTCTAATGTAAAGCAATACATCCGCTTCGGGCTCAACCAAAACAATGGATCTTCGCAAACGGATATTTTTGTGGTGGATAGAAACGGTAAGGTGGATATGAAAGCGCCGATTATCTGGGATTTCGATCAGATTACGGATATTACCGCGCTGCCTATCGACGAAAAGCCGTTGAAAATCACCGGCGGACGTTTCACTACCATTGCTAACCGGGCGGAGTCGAAATACACCTATTATAACCGCAACATCGCGATCCGGCGATCGAATGTGCTCGTGGAGGGGATAGAGCACCGCATTACCGGCGAAGGGGACCACGGGGCACCATATAACGGATTCATCAACATCGGTGACTGCTCCTATGTGACGGTGAAGAATGCGGTCCTGACAGGCCATAAGACTTATAGTACCATCGGTACGGCAGGCAAGCCTGTTTCAATGGGTACCTACGACCTTTTAGCCAACCGTGCGCTCAATGTATCGTTTGTAAATTGCAGTCAGACCAACGATATCAACGACAATACCTACTGGGGTATTCTGGGTTCGAATTTTTGCAAAAATCTCCTTTACGATCATTGTACGCTCTCCCGGTTTGATGCCCACCAGGGTGTTGCCAACGCTACCATCCGGAATTCGACGCTGGGGCATATGGGGATCAATGCGATCGGAAGCGGGCTGCTGCTGATCGAGAATTCCACTATCAGGGGCAGGAGTATCGTCAATCTCCGGCCCGACTACGGCAGTACCTGGCAGGGAGAGGTGGTGATCCGTAATTGCGTCTTCGTTCCCATGAATGGCAAGCCCGTCAATGCCTCTCTGGTAAGCGGTTCCTACTCCGGCCAGCACGATTTTGGTTACACCTGCTACATGCCCGAAAAGATTATCATCGAGAATCTTCGCATCGATGATGCCGCGCATCCCGAGAACTACCAGGGGCCGGCGATATTTGCCAATTTCAACCCGGAAATGACCGACGGCGCCTACCAGGAAAAGTATCCGTACGTTAAAACCAAAAGTGTTGTCATGAAAAATGTTACGACGGCCAGCGGCAAGGCCGTGAGAGTTAGTGATAATGCATTTATGTTTAAGGATGTGAAAGTGAATGGCGAGGGGAAGTAACCAAATCGATTATTGGTCAATGCCTCCGACTGAGGAGATCGGCCATTTGGTGGAGAGTTTTTGGATGCTGACCAACAAATCGGGAGGGCCTTTGGCGGTTACCGTGCTGCCCGACGGCCGGATCGATGCGAGTTTCTCATTCGGAGACAGGCAGGGGATTGTGTTGCTCGGGTTAGAGAGCGGGCCTTCGCGGGCGGAAATCCCGCCGGATTTTACCCTTTTCAGCATCAGCTTCCGGCCGCTTGCTGCTACGTATTTGTTCAAAGATTTCCTGCCGATTCTACCCGATAGCGCCACCGTTCTGCCTGCCGACTTCTTTGGGGTACCCCTGGATGGGTTTCAGGATATCGAACAGTTCTGTGCGAAACTCACGGAGAACATCGCAGCTATGGTCAAAAAGAGCATCGATGAACGTAAAAGGAAGCTTTTCGACCTGATTTATGCGACCCATGGCTCCATTAGCGTGGGGGAATTATCCGAAAAGACTTTCTGGACGAGCCGGCAGATCAACCGTTATTTCCGTGATACCATTGGCGTATCCCTGAAAACCTATTGCAATATCATCCGTTTCAGGGCTTCATTTCAGCACATCAGGGAAGGAAGGCTGTTTCCCGATGAAAACTATGCCGATCAGTCCCATTTTATCCGGGAGATTAAAAGATACGCGGGCGTTGTTCCCAAAGAGCTTGCACGAAATAAAAACGACCGATTTATCCAATTTTCAACCTTGCCGCCAGCCTAGTTTTGTGTCATAAACAATAGAAATTATGATACTTAACCATCAAAAAATAGCGATTGCCGGTGGCGGGCCGGGCGGCTTAACATTGGCAAGGTTGCTCCAAATGGCAGGTGCTGATGTGCATGTGTACGAACGTGATTTCGGCAAGGACGCGCGCGTACAAGGCGCTACGCTCGATCTGCACGAGGAGTCGGGATTGGAGGCATTGCGGCGGGCCGGTTTGCTGGATGCATTTTATGATAACTACCGGCCCGACGCCGGGCGAATGAGGATTTTGGATAAGAATGGGGATATCCGTGTAGATGATCACGCGACTGAAAAGGCATTTGCAGAGGACCGCCCGGAGATTGACAGGGCTCCCTTGCGAAGAATTTTACTCGAATCGCTGCAAGAAGGTACGGTGGTGTGGGATAGTCAGTTTGTCTCTATGGAGCGGCAGGACACAGGCTGGCTGATGCATTTCAAAAACGGGACACGCGCTTATGCCGACCTTGTCATTGCCGCCGACGGAGCCAATTCCAAAATACGGCCCTATTTAACACCGGTAGCGCCCCTGTATTCCGGTGTAACGATCGTGGAAGGCAATATTTACAATGCGTCGATCAATGCACCGCGCCTCTGGGAACTGGTAAAAGGTGGGAAGATCTTTGCATTTGGTGATGAGCAGTCATTGATTCTGAGTGCCAAAGGAGAAGGAAGCCTGTCGTTTTACACCGGCTGTAAAGTGGGTGAAAACTGGGTGCAGGAAAGCGGTATCGATTTCAGCAAAAAGGACGAGGTATTCGGCTGGTTTAATGAAGCGTTCGGATCGTGGAACGAGGTGTGGCAGGAATTGTTCGTCAGTGACGAAATGGGGCTCATTCCCCGGCCGCAGTACCACTTTCCCCTCGACCAGCATTGGGAATCTCTGCCTAACCTTACCATGCTTGGCGATGCCGCGCACAGAATGCCTCCATACGCAGGCGAAGGTGTAAATATGGCCATGCAAGACGCATTTGAACTGGCCGATTGTCTGACATCCGACGTATTTCCCGACATTCGCGCCGCCATTGCCGATTATGAAAATCGGATGCTGAAAAGAGCGTCGGAAATCACGCAAATGAGCCTGGAAATGACGGAAATGCTGCATTCGACGGACCCGATACCCCAAATGGTGGCGATGATGAGCGGGGAATAGCCCACGTTATCCCCAGTTTTGCTCCAACGCAAACCGCAGCAGACTGTTCTTTCCCGTCAGGTTTAGCTTTTTGGCAATGTTCATCCGGTGATTAGATACCGTTTTTTCACTGATGAAAAGTTCGTCGCCGATTTCCTTGCTGGATTTGTATTCCGAAATCAACTTCATAATGTGCGTTTCGGAAGGGGTGAGTAGTGCTTTCAGGTCATTTTTCGATTGCCGTTGCAGGGTCGAAGTCTTTTTGAGAAGGTAGGCCGATATTTCGGGGCTTAGGTAAAGGTCACCGTCTTTGGCCTTGTAAATGGCATGTACGATGTCGGAAACGGCATTTTCTTTAAGCACATAACCCAGCGCGCCTATTTCCAAGGCTTTCAGAAAAGGGGCCTTTTCCTTATGCATCGTAAGAAAAATGATCGGAAGGGTTGGCCGGATTTGCAGCATTGCTTCGGCAGCTTCGAGTCCGTTCATACGTGGCATATCGATGTCCAGCACAGCAACATCCACGTTTGGGGATTGAAATGCATGCAGCGCTTCCTGGCCGTTTTTGGCGCTGACGACCACTTTCAGATCGGCATCCATTTCGATCACTTCTTTGAGCCCTTTCAGAAATATGGGGTGGTCGTCGGCAATCAGCAGTCTGATTTCCATGGTCAATAGGGAATTTGAATATGAATAATAGTGCCGGACGGTCTGTTTTGCAGGATCTCGATCTGGCCGTTGAGGATGTTGAGCCGCTCCCGGATGCCGATCATACCGAAACCCCCTTTGCCGGTTGAGGCGGGTCCGATGCCGACACCGTTATCTTCTATACGTATGGTGATCATTGCGTCTGATTTGCTGATCTGAATGCGCGCCGCCGTCGCCTGCGCGTGTTTGAGAATGTTGTTAAAGCACTCCTGAACGATCCTGAAAACGTTCATTTCATTGGATTTGGAGAGTATATTATCAAAGTTTTGAATGTCCGTTTCCACTTCGATCATGCCCGTTTCGATCACATCTTCCAGTAAGCTGCGCAGCGACTGCGTGATTCCCAGCAGTTCCAGATGCAGCGGGCGCAAGTTGTAGGAAATATTCCGGACTTCCTGAATGGCTTCCGTGACCATTTCTTCGAGGTCCCTGATCTGTTTTTCGCGCAATTCAGGTTTTTCCGTATCCCTTTTGATCATTAGCACCTTGTTTTTGACCATTCCCAGGCTTTGTCCCAGGCTGTCGTGCAGTTCGGCCGCCACACGCTTGCGCTCGCTTTCCTGCGAACCGATCAGCTGCTGCGAAAAGAGCGTAGCCTGTGCCAGCGCCTCTGCCTGGGTCAGTTCCTTTTCTCTTTTAAATGTATTGAGCTTATTAGCCAATGCAAAGGAAAGGATAATGGCTTCGAGGCCGGAACCGATCTGATAGGCGCCTTCCGTGAACCAGTTCTCCGGGAAAATAGCCATGTCCTTCATCATGAAAATAAAAATGCCGGCCAGCAATGCCGTGAAGCCCATCAGATAATATCTGGCCGGCTTGAAACCCTGTTTCAGTACCGTAAAGCCGACAACATTGGAGTAGATCAGGAAGAAGCCCACCGTGAGCCAGCTCAGTTGGAACCCCTGTAATAAATATCCGGACAGTGAAAATCCAACGACGGCTACGCAGGACACGACGATCAGCCAACCCAGTTTTCTCAGCCGGGGGCAGTAGTGCTTTGTATTCAGGAATGAATTGGTAAAAAGTAATGCGAATACAAAGGCAAGGCTGCCTGTATAGTTCGAATGGTTGGCCTGTGGAAAATCAGGGACGATAAATTGCAGAAAGAGGCCTTTGCTGTAACCGATATTCAATGCTACGAAGAAAATGTAAAATACGTAATACAGGTAAGTTCGCTCGCGTATCGAAATGAACACGAACAAGTTATAAATGATCAGCGCGGCAATTAACCCATAATAAAATCCGTGCGCGATGTCAGTCTTCTGGCCGTTTTCATAAATGTATTGCAGGCTCGATATTTCAAGCGGCACGCGTATGATGGAGTTGCTGCGGACGCGCATGTAGATCGTCGTGGTGTCCCGCCAGACCAGGTTAAGCGGCAGGACCATCTGGTTGCTGAGGACGGGACGTTCGCGGAACGGCAATGCCGAGCCTACATTCGTGATGTAATTAACCTTATTGTCGTAACTAGGCGCCGTTTCTACAAACAGGTCGACTCGTTGGAGAAATGGCGCCTTTACGTGCAGAAACCACTCGGCCGGCGTCCTGCTGACTACCCGCATTTTCAGCCAGAAAGTAGAAGCGCTGGGGCCTACATTCAGCGTTTCCTGGGTCATTGGCCGGAATAGCTCTGGCTTGGCTTCCACATCGCTGCGTTGTAATTGATGGGTAGGGTCTTCCAATACCAGCATATTGCGCCCAACAGGATAATTGTGCCGCCCGTAAATCAGCTCGATTACAGGCGGTTCCATGGTTTGCCCCATTGCGGTCATAGCAGACAGCAAGTATAAAATGACTACGAATCGACCGGCGGGTAACATTATATCAGTTCAGGACAGGTGTTTTGATATCGAGAAGGTCATCAATGTATTGTGTACAAAGCGACTGAGGATTGTAATCTTTGAATTCCCGGCTGAGTTTTTTGACATTACTCTTATAAGTAGCATCGGCCAGTACTTTTTCCACACCCGCCCGGATTTGCGCTGGCGTCGGAAATTCCGTTTTAAGATCGATGCCCAATTTGAAATAACTGATCCTCGCATTGATTTCGTTCTTGCCTTCGTGAATACCTGCGGCAACGAGCGGCAGTTGATTTTGTATGCCCAGCATTACGCCTCCATAACCCCCGTTCGTGACGTAGACATCGCAATGCGGCATGATGTCGTTGAAAGGGATAAAGTCGCGGATAAGGATATTCTTCTGCGGGTACCGCGCCTGCAATTCCGCTGTGCCCATCCCGCCTGTGGTAGCGATCACCAGCACGGGCGTGTCCTTAAATGCTTCCAAGGTAGGAACCAGTATCTTCTCCGGATCCCTTTCCAGCGTGCCCTGTGTGACAAGGATCGCCTTTTCATATTTTCTGAGTTGATCGCCGAGGTCGATAACGTGGCTGCTGCCTTTTGAGAAGGGTAGCAACGGGCCTACAAACCGGACTTTCTTGCTTAGATCGGACCGGTTGTATTCGAATCCCGGGGTCCCGCTTTGGAGCATAAGGTCTGTTTTTTTACCCAGGACATCAAATATATTGCCCTCTACCGGCACCAGTCCATGCTCGCGGAAAAGATTGGCGAAGAGGTTCGCGGCTTCCCGGAAGATAACTTTATCCGCGAAAAAGCGAAGCAGGTCCTGTTTTCTGCGCCCGAAAAAGCTGGTCGAAGGCGTCATAGCGAGCCCTGTAGGAGGCAAATCCCGGGAAGTTTCGACGAGTGGAAACACTCCCACCGACACTACTTTTTTGTGCAGCTTTTCCTTGACAAATGGCATACCGGTGAATGCGATGTCGCTGATCAGCAAATCGAAGGACCACGATTCGTTAATCTCCCGAATGTCTTCATAGAACTCAGTTGATCGGAGTATGAATGCGGTTTTCAGGTCGTATTTCAGCTTGCCGATCGTTCCACGGATTTTATCGCGCTCGGGAAAAAGAATGTGCACATTGTGCTGATTGAAATCAAGTGCATTCTTAAAAGGGTAGTACGGAATGCCGAGGCTCTCAATTTTGTCTTTGAAAATGCTTCCTGAATACCACCTCACATCGTGACCGAGTGATTTCAGGTGCATGGCGATACCCGTGAGAGGGTTGAAATGGCCTTCGTAAGGCATGTTGGCAAAGAGTATTTTTTTCATGGCTAACTGAAATTGATATTTATAAATGGATGTTATTGGTTAATAGTGTATTAGTGCGGAATTGGCGGGTCAGTTTATATTCGCCAGGACGAATGCGACCTCGACACTTTTCGTGCCGTAAAACGGACCGGACGGAGCTTCCTCCTCACGCGTGAAAGCTCCGTTGCCGATCTGCACGGACTGTCCCGAAGTTGCCCACGCGGGAGCCGCAGATTCAGTCGCTGTTTCGCACGACTGGCTCAGAATGGACAGCGATATACTCAGGATCGCTTTGAAGAATGTTTTCATGGCTGACAGGCTTTGTGATTCAGATAAGTGTCTTTGTCTTTCGACATCACAAAATTACCGGCCCGACTACCCGCATAAAATGGAGGCTACCACCCATTTTTATGGGTAGTACTGCTCATATTGGGGAGGGGGTGGCGAAACTTGACTTGAATCGTCATTCCAGTTCCCGAAAGGCTGCATCCAGGTTTAATGCTTAACCGCATGGTAGTAGTGATTTTCCCCCTCATCTTCAAACTCTTCGGTAAGCGAAAGCCCCGACGCAGCCAGCAACTCCTTGTATCTCGTAGCTCCGAGCGATACCGATTCGATCTCCGTAATCGCATCTTTCCATTTCATTTTTTGAGCAGGGGCCGTAAACAACAGTTTTCCGCCAGCGTACAGTGCATTGGCCATTTTTTGAATCACCACTTTCTGTGTTTCTTCCGGCAAAAGAAACATTAGCCCCCAGGCAATGACGGCATCGAACTGCCGGTTGAAAAAAAGGGAATCTTCGACAGCTTCACACGCGACTGGACAATCTGGGAAATTCTGCTGGAAGACTTGAACCAACGAAGATGACGCGTCGATTCCATAAACGCTCAAACCTTCCTCTACCAACGCCTTCGAAATCGGGTCGCCGGCGCCACAACCTACATCCACTACCGTTGCATTTGGAGGTAACGACCTGGCCCACTGCCGGATGGATGCCGCGCCGACTCCATCGATGCCCTTGGAGCGACAGCGGATAAAAGTTATTGCATGGGTTTCGTATCCGTTTGATTTGTCCATGGGGTAGTCTTTGCTTTTTGTTCAGTACTGTGGCTGCGTTCAGGTGCAGCCATTTGTGCGACCAGTGATCTTACCTACTACTTTGCCGACTTCCGGTTAGCCAGGGTTTCAGCACCTTCGTCACCTGAGGCATCACAACCCAGGTTAGTAATCCAACCATACATCCGGCGACAATCAAAGTCCTGAATGCAGGATGCAGTCCCTGAATGAATGGGCCAAGCACATATGTTAAGAATAAACTCGTGGGATATACACCGCAAAGCGTTGCTACTGCCATTTTCCACCTCAGCGGCGGAACGGGTGAGCGGAACCAGGCTTCCAGGCCGGTAAGCTCCCGGTAGACTGGTTCTTCCGTCAGCGTCGATGCATAGGCTTCCCAGTCTTTGAACAGCTTCGAATTGTAAAATGCATCCCGCTCAGCCTGATCGGCGAAAGTTCTTAATATACCGATTTCGCGGCTTTCGCTACCAGGTAAAGCAGTCATCATGGCCGCGCCGTGCACGCCGCCGTGTAGAAACGAATCGCCCAGAAAGCGGCGCAATGCTTCTTTGAACTCTTCTTCTTTTCCGGGAAGGACTTTACGGGTGATAGCAACGTGGATGGGCATGGGAGGCGATTGTGAAGTTCTAAGAGGAGACGATAATATAAAATCAAATCTTTAATAATGCCACTTCTATGAGGTGAAAAACTAGGTTTCGATTTGTTATCTTTAAGTAAAGACAAATTGGAGGGTTTCGAGAAGATGGGGAGAGGTTCAGGAATGGGGGGCCGGGTGGCGGTCCTTTTTGATGTGGTTCCATTCCATTTACGAGCACAAAAAAAGGTCCTGAATATTCAGGACCTTGAAAACTGGGAGGGAGACGGGTCTCGAACTTTGCCTTTAATCAGCTCGTATTCAAGGTTTTGTCTCCTATATTTGAAGTGAACTACACGAAAGACTCACTATTTTTTATACATATAGTACAACGGTATATTTGTTATGTATAATTCTTTTAGCGAAAATTGAAGTGTTATGGCTGTGATTCTCGCTGGATTTGGGGTGAGTTTTCGGGTGGTTTTTGGTGTTCAAGTTTGGAAAATACCCGTGGGTTGTGGCGGTGGTAACTGCGATGTTGCTGGGAGTAAAATTAGAAAATTTTTACTAGTTTCTGAAACTTGCGCTAAGAGACGCACTAGGCAAAGCTCTGTTTGCGAAAGTTAGTAAGCCGAAAACCACGATAATGATAGTTGTATGACGGCGACCTTTAAATTGTATATGAAGAGCTGGCGTTTGAATCTTTAAGGGGAGTCTTGACCTTAAATTACAACTATTTGTTGTAATAATTATGAGATCAACCAAATATTATGTTTCTTTAAAACGGACAAACTCTCTTCAATACGCAAAGAAAATGGACGAACATCAAAAGCCAGATCAGATTATTTCGGTCTCGACAGTCAAGAAGAAACCTACCTCAAAAAAAGAAAAGAAGAAAAATGTTTCCAAAGTCCCAGTGAAGCCTAGTAGTAAGCTTCATGGCTCATTGAACAAAACCCAAGCGAAGCCTAATGACACAAACGGAACATCTCCTTTTCCCCGTCATAGCATAGAAAAGGCTTTGAGAATACCAAAAGCAATATTAGATCAAAATGCAGGCCGAGAGTGTTCGGAGGACGAGGCGGCAAAATTTGTTGGATTGACAGGAAGCAATGGGCCTTTCCGGATGGAAATAAGTTCTTCGATAAAATATGGACTACTTGAGCGTCCTAAATCAAAGCATATTAAGCCCACTGAACTTGCAAAACAGATAATCCGCCCACAAGCCGCAGACGACGAAGTCAGAGGTTTGCAAGAAGGAGTGCTGAAGGCTCCAATTCTGAGTGATGTTTATAAACATTACAGAGGAGAGAATATTCCTGACAGACAGTTTTTTGAAAATACACTCTCTGATACTTTTAAGATTCCAAAAAATAATATTACGGAATTTATAAGTGTTTTCAATGACTCGCTGGAAACTGCCAAATTGATTGAAAAGGCCGGCGATAAATCTAGAATCGTAGATATATCTGCGGATAAAAGTATCTCTGGATTTGATTCGGCAACTGAGTTAAAAAAGTTAAGTAAGGCTGCTGCTGTTTCTTCTACGGATAGTTGTTTTGTTGTCATGCCATTTGCTCCTCCCTTGGGAGACTATTACTCTAAAATTTATGAACCAGCTATACGGAAAGCTGGCTTAAATCCAGTTAGAGCTGATGACGATATTTTTGGAACAGGTAAAATAATTGACCAAATATGGACCGGTATTTTGGCTTCAAAAGTCTTAATTGCTGAATTGACGACCCGCAATCCTAATGTGTTTTATGAGCTTGGGTTGGCTCATGCTTTAAAGAAGCCGGTTGTGCTAGTTTCGTCAAATGAGCAGGACGTTCCTTTCGACCTCAAACATATCCGAGTAATTTATTATGACAAGGATGACCCATTCTGGGGAAATAAATTAATTGATAAGGTCGCTGAAAATATTTTATCAGCCATTGCTAATCCAGACGAAGCGGTGCTATTTAGACACTAAGTTGCAGATCTCTTGGTCTAAACAAATGGTAGGACTATTCATTTATTTTCAAAAGTTAGTGAGTCCGCTGACCTTAGATTGTAACGCTGGGCTTCTTTTGGTCTGCAATCATAACGATTATTCTTTTCGCGACTATGTTTTCCATGACCAAAGGTGTGGCAAATAGCCAGACATTGTTACCTATCCAGATAATAAAGGATTTCGGCTTGCCTCAAAGCAGTATGGGGCGAGTTTCTGACCGTGGCCCGTGGCAGGCTACCGCCAGTTGAGATACCTTCTTTTACTGACAAGGCTGACTTGCGTGGGTGTGGCATCAATAGTAAACAATTCCGTTTAGATTTCTGTGTGTCAGAATGTTCATTCCGTCTACTTGGAAGGGAAATAGATAAATTACTAGATCCACAGAAATTATTCGGAGCGAAATAAAAGAAGGTGGGGGGAGTTGGAGTAAACCGACGCTAGCAGGTTTAATGGCTCTGACGATTCGGATATAAAATTGAAAGGCTTCAAGTCATTTTTATTCATTTAAAAAATTAGACTTTCTTCAAGGAAATAACCTATGCTTGCCCTTCAGTATAGCTAAAATATCAGAAAAGTAATTCCTTCCTTTGATTTCATCTAGGTCAATTACTTCAATTTTCATCAGACTTTCGGCATCTTTTTCATCGAATACGTACGCACGTACTGTGGCGGTCCGATCTTTAAGAGCCTTTTTCTTTTTACGACTAATTTTTTGGCTTACCTCTAAAATATTATTATCAGTCATTGACAAGTTGAATGGACTAGAGTCGTTATCCTCGATTACATTTTCATTGCTCATATTGCTTGTGTTTTTTTCTGAGACTTAATTCTCTGTACAAATAAATCATATATTCCATCAGCCACGCCCTGTAAGATTGCTAAATCATATGTTTCATCAAAAACATTAGATTGCTCGCAGTCAACACAAATGAATCCAAGCAATACATGATTTTTTTCGTCATTAAGAATTGGAATTATTGGTACGACAATTTCACTTTTATAAGGAAGTTCATCATACACTTCATAGCTAGTATTTTGATAATTATCACTTTGTGGGTAAAACGAATTGGTCGAATTTTTTCCTAATTTTGTTGGAAGATTGTTGTTAATATAGTACAGTCTGTTTTTTCTTTTTCTGGACAAACTGTCAAAAATGAAATTATAACAAGTATTACTGAAAACTTGATGCTTAACTTCTAGATACTTTGTGCTAGTTCGCTTTTCATTAGAAATTTTGTCTCTACAAATATTAAATACTTCCATATCTGCAGATAGACTTCCTTCTTCTGACTCTATTCCTTTAAGAGCTTTGATAGATACAGCGCATTTGCTACCAGTTTTTCGATCATAGATATCCTTCAAATGATTGCACATGTAAGACAGCACACTGATAAATGCCTTATCGTCGAAATTTTCAGATTTTCTCAACTGATGCACATAGGAAAATCCATCTTTGAGGAAAATAATAGCATCCCCATATATGCTTTCCCGATATTTGAGAATAATGTGCTTATATCCAACTTTCAGTACAAAATAGGCATACCTAAAACAATATATTATTACGAATATAACAACTCCAAATACGAGACTGTGTTCTTTGCTTAGGTCTAAAAACTTCTCTCCTAACGTCAGAAGGGCAATCGCTGTAGATATCGAACTTCCGAACCACCACTTAAAAAAATCTTTTTTGTTAGTTAGTGCAAATGCCTCAAGTAAAACTTTTTTCATTTAAAGCGATCATGGATTAGGGAAGATGCACCTACAAAAATTGGGTTTTGACTTTTGTTGCCAGCTAAAGCTACCAAATCCTGCTCGGGTTACAACACTCAAAGTATCAATCTTTCCAATATACTAGCTATGATCGACTGAACTGGGTCTAAGTTATCGAACGGTTTGTCAGTGGATCATTTTTAACGACACAAATTTAATAAAATTTTGCTACCTGATAGATCTTCGCTTGCACCCGATTTTCTCAGAGAGTAGAACTTCGGCGCGGTCTGTAGTTATCTTTATCAAGATTTTAAAAAGGGTCGAGTGCACCAGCTACTCTTCAGCACTTTTTGAATCTGAAAAGTGACTTTTCAGCTGAGTATCTTCTCGTAGTCCGGATTTACCTTGATGCGCCGCGATTGAATTTTGCGATCAGTCTTGCTTTTTACTTTGTGATCGAGAAGAAAGCCAAGGTTTCAGCTTCTTCGTAACCTGCGGCATCACAGCCCAAGTCAGCAATCCAACCATACAGCCAGCTACAATCAAAGTCCTGAATGCAGGGGGAGCTCCTGAATATGCGGGCCAACTACATAAGTCAGAAACAGACTGGTAGGATACACACCCCAAAGCGTCGCCACCGCCATTTTCCACCTCGGCGGAGGAACGGGCGAGCGGAACCACGCTTCCAGGCCGGTGAGCTCCCGATAGATCGGCTCCTCCGTCAGCGTTGATGCATATGCTTCCCAATCTTTGAAGAGCTTCGAATTGTAAAAAGCATCCCGCTCAGCCTGATCGGCGAAAGTCCTTAATATGCCAATTTCCGGGCTTTCGCTGCCTGGCAAAGCAGTCATCATTGACGCACCGTGCACACCGCCATGCAAAAATGAATCGCCAAGAAAACGCCGTAGCGCATCTTTGAGCTCTTATTCTTTTCCGGGAAGGACTTTACGGGTAATGGCGACGTGAATAGCCATAGGAGCGTTATACGGTTTCAAAGCGATGAGCGTAAATTTATAAATTACCCGTTGTTCCTGACATCCATAACGGTGTGGACATTCAAAGACTTCGAGAAAACTGTTTTCCTTTTCTACGCTTAGAGCTCCTAATCTGACCTGGCACATAACCGTCATCTTTTAACGGTGACAGTAAAGCCAAACTTTTGGCAATAATCTCGATTTATTGCCGAAAGTTTGCAGTATTATTAACCGCAATCCCCCTTGGCTGCAAATCTATGGGAGTCACTTCAAAGAAGCGGCGTAAGGGTGGGAGGCTTTCTTGCTAAGCGAAATCAAATAAATAAAAGAAGTCGCTGAGTCAGATTTGCCCAGACGCTTTATCTAGTATGCTTTTAACATCATTCTTATATTCCCGATCACCATAGCTGCGTCATCTCGATGCACAAAATGTCCGCTGTTGCTCAAATAAATCAGTTTGCCAGCCTTACTGGAGGAGTGAATAAAGCGTCTCCACCTCAGTGTATTAGAGCGATTTTTTACTTCAAAAAATAGCTCGTGATCATAATCTTTACTCCGGCGCTCCATTGGAACTTCGAGCTTTCCTCCGACAAAAAACAGGATGGGCACCTGGGGAACGGGTAGACTCCTCAGTTCAGCGAAGTCGTTTTTCCGGAGAACTATCAAAACCTGACCTTCACTCCATGCGCCGTAATGAGACGAATCTACTTTTGAAGGCGTATATAATCGTTTTATGAGCATTTCATCAATTCGCTTTTCATGAACCCCGATATCCCTGAAATCTGATTCCAGTCCGCTTTTGTCTCTGTAAAATCGGCCGGATCAACAAATACCAGCCCCCGCAACATCATTGGGATAATATCCTGCGAAGGCCCGCACACAGACACCGCCCATGGAGTGACCAATCAAGACATATGGTGGTTCTATTTTCAGTTCCGTTAAAAGCAGTTTGAGGTTCGCCGCTACCTTTTTGAGGAGTGGGCAGTTGGAAAACCTTATCTGACTTCTCCACACTTTGCCTGTCATAGAAAAAAACGGGAGTAGTTCTGGCAAGTGAATCTGATACGGTATTCCAATTTCCAAGACTCATCCCCATACCATTTTCAAAAACTAACACCGGCTGACCGGGCTTTCTTTGCTGTAAACTTCTCACAAGAACATGGTAATTAATACCGTTCACTTTCACCATTTTTCCTGAGAGAAAGCAGAGAGCGTGGATGCCAGCAAAAATATTATGGGCAGGATCTCTAGAGACATAGGAATCTGGAAAGCTTGATTTGATCATTTGGTCGAGGTTATCCGCAATCAGATATAGGCAATATCACCGCCTGGATAAAGCACCAATCACTACCATTAACAACCGGAATACTCAGGGCGGAAAACTCCGTTGAGAGCGATGATTGTTTTTTCCACAATCGTCCTCCCATCTTGTAGTTCCAGGTAAGGGTTTGGATCGTCAGGGTGAATTTGCTGTATGAGTCCCTCAGTCCGTTCCAGTCCGTTGATGTCCAAAATCATTTCCGCTTTCGCTCCACGGTTTTTGCAAGCTATCAGCATTTCCATAAAGCTCTCATTTACTGATAGTGTCGTGCGTAAGTCCATATATTTTAGTTGATTATCTACTTGTAAAATAGTCAAACAGGATGTAGTGCCCATTAAAAAAACGCTCCTAGCTAACAATTGATTCAATACTGTTGGTTGCCCGGCGAAGCAGTCATCATTGCCGCGCCGTGTACACCGTCATGCAAAAATGAATCGTAAAGAAAACGCCGAAGTGCATCTTTGAACTCTTCTTCTTTTCCGGGGAGAACTTTGCGGGTGATTGCTACGTGAATGGCCATAAGAGCATTTACATGGTTTGAAGGAGGGGGAGAAAGTGAATCCCTAAAAGTCTTGACAATAGAATGAAACCGAATGGGAAATCTGACACGTGTTGCGATCAGTACAAGCGAAAGTTACAAAGCAAAAAATGACGATTGCAAGCCTACACTTCGTCATCCGGCTTTTTAGCTGATCCTTCGTCAGCCAACGCACCTTAAACCGCCGGATGCGCTAGCAACCAAGGGGCAAGCCCGTCATTTTTTCTTCGAGTGAGAGGCAGCGATTGCCCTGAGCACAAAACCGGGGCCAAACTACTTAAATGCCTTTCATCATGAGAAATCTCGAAAATGTTCCAAGAATCTATGTCGGAACTTATGGACAGTACATCAATGGATCGCTTTTTGGCAAATGGTTTGACCTGACGGACTATTCTGACCTGAAAGACTTCCGGCAGGACTGAACTCCTCGACGGAGACCGGCTTGATACGATCCCAAATTTTCGGGGTCACGGCAGCGATTCGGGCAAGTTTCTTGTCATCATTAGGGAGACCAGTTACACCCGCCTGGTAATGCGCCAGGACGAGCATACTGTATGCACCCTTTTAAGGGTATACATGTGTGTAGTGCCAGAAAGGAAGTCACCCATATGAAAGGGGACTGTGATGATACCGGAGAGCTTCATTGAGCCTTGACCATTCTCTTGACTTGAAAGAAAGGGCGGGGGCTGTCCTATCCGGTCAAGGAAAAACACGACACGCCTTGCAAAGCGCTGCCCCTTATTTTTGTATAGTGCCCTGTAAATTAGGTGATTTCAATAGAAGAGTTACATTTGCAATGATTGTCTTAACAACTATTTATCATGTCTCTATTCAAAGAATACAAAGAAGGAAACCTTGTCCATTACACCGAGGGAATTTTTCAACCAGAAGTATGCGAGATCGTCAATATCTCAAAGGAAAAGCTTCGGCTCAGAGCTGTCAAGTCAGGAAAGCCTTACGAAGTTTTTTTCGACGATGAGGAGAATGGTAGAATACATCCGATCTGGCTTGACCAAAAAGCTTTTACGAAGCTGGGATTTAAGGATTTCAACAACCATGAATTGAAACGGATCACTCTCAGGAATGACCTATTGGAATTAATATCTACTGCTGAGATCCATTACGAAGAAGCAAGAAAGGTATATGGTTTCAAGGGTTTTGAGGCAAAGAATTTGCTGAATGGGGACCGCTTCTTTACGATAGATGATGATTATCTCCACTTGCTTTACGTTCATGAACTCCAAAATCTTTACAGTTCACAATTTCGGAAGACACTGGATGTTAGTGGCCTTTCAGATATTCAGAGATGATATCATTGTATTGTTCGTTATTATTCAGCTTCTCGCGGGCCGTAAATTCATACAGCCGGTTTTTTATTTCGTCATACAGGTAATCACTTTCTGCGATTCATAGCCCTCATAGCCAGCTTTTTAGGTGTTTTTCTTCTTCGCCTTTATGCTCATAGCAGTACCATCGAACAGGCTATGCGGGTGGTTTGAAGCCCTATCCTGCGCTGCGCTTTCCGCAGATGGTGCATTCGTGCCCGAGAGCACCTGCGGGCTGGGGCTTTTTATGCTCGGCGGGAGCAAGTTTACGTTTCATAAAGGATGGCCGTTTAGGTAACTGAGCCTGGGAACATAGGAGAAACAGGCGGAGCTTACAGATTAACGGCCAAAACCTGTAACCTCATACTGTCATAGGCTGTCGCCCTTGTCTAGCATTTTCGCTTCCATCAAGACCTGAGCGAAGATCTCCTGAAAGTCTTCTGCCCAGTGCAATGGGATGATGGTGGCGTTCTGGCTACGACGCCTATTCAAGTAATGAGAAAATCTTAATTCAAGTCCTTTCTCAGGGTCTCTTGTGATGCATTCAATGCGATAAATCGTGTTCTTATCGAGGTGAAGGGGGATAAAGCTGTGTACCGTTGCTTTTGGCTTTCTCATGTTTAAAATGTTTAAGTGACAAACATATGTCCGTAGGAGAGTGACCGTAGCCCGGCCACAAAATAGCCCGAAGCCCAACACATTTATTTCACTTTCTTCAAAAATAATGCTTGACAGAGTGTATACATTGGGATATAGTGATAATCAGGCAACAGCAAAGGAGCTACCTTGGGCCTTATCGACAAGCTCAAATTTAGAATTCCGCGTTTTTTTTAACTCGATCATAATAAACCCGATATGATTTTGGAGTGATTTAAATAGGCAAACCAGAGCATGATAATCAAAGAACAAAACAGCAGAATTAATACCGTAAGGTGTGTATCTCCAATCTCTGAAGCCCATTTTATGCACTTCAAGAACACTCAATAAATCCGATTTATACTCATTAAGAGCATTATCAACTTTGTCTTTTGAAGATCTTGTGATGCCGTACAGCGAGCTATAATTCGTATTCGAAATCTTGTAATCATACTCCCGAGTAATATCCGATTGCCGGGTTGGACTGAGAGTTCCAAAAAGTGCCGAGAGATCATGACCATAGTCTTTTGCAACAAAGTTTTGTACGGTCATTTCAGCTAAGGCTTTTAAGGCAAGCTCCACGGCGAAATGTATGTTAGTAGCTGCAACTGCTAGATATGAGTTCTTCTCACTCTTTTGCTCCTTTTCGACACTCATCGAGAAATCCATTTTCTCACGGCCAGTTTCGTAGAATGCCACTGCATTATGCATTTGATATTCTATTTTTTTCAGATTGATCATTGACAAGGAAGGTTAATGGTTATATGAATTTATTAAAATTACAAAGGAGGCTTTATTGTGCCAAGATCTTCACACACAGATTACCAACAAGATCCTCGCTGACCTGGAAGCAGGTACCGCCCCGTGGCATGAACTTTCATGCATCCAGACAGATAGCCTTTACGGCTAGCCGCTCACTTGCGTTTTCCTAAAGTGATATGTAACTTATGGTTAAAAACAATGCTGCACTCCCATTTTAAAATCCGTGATCCGTGGAATTTCAAACCGCATCAGTTCGAGATTGGCACGCCGCTGATCAGGAGCTCTTTTCACGACAATCATTTCTTTTTAAAGCTTTACGAGCTCAGAAAAGACGATTTCTTTGACTTTTACGATTTCCATCTTCGGCACTACCTGCAAAATGCCCCAGGCACCGAGAAAGATTTTCACAGCTACGTTTCTGATATCGTTTCAACGCGGATTGCACAACTAAAGCTCATCGATCCATTTTCCCGGAAAGCACTGCGCGCGAAACAACAGACTGAGCGACTAAGAACATTCCAGACCTTTCTCCACTCGATCGACAAGTGGAGCTCCTCACAAACCCTAGAAGCCGTTATTGCAGAAAACAACAAAGAAATCGTTACGCTTAAACAGCAAATCACCGAGCTCAAAGATGAACTCGACGCGCTTCGTCGTTATGAGACAAAGACCAAGATCGATATTCGCGACAAGCACCTCCCCACTTTCGTTCACCTCATCCATCAACTACAAGCGTTGGTGCTTCCTGACGAGCGTAGGCTTTTCAATTTTCAGGAACAAAGCGGCTGGTACAAACTGGTAAGTAAATATTTCACGCACGACAAGAAGCCGATCCCCATCGAAACGGCCCGCAACTATTTCCCCGTCCAGAAAGAGAAGACGAGCAAAGAAATTGAGGTCCCGGAGCATTTACGGCTCTTTAAAATTATCCTGGCCAGTTCAGAGCCGGGCTGCTGATGACCAGCTGCCAAGTTTGGTCATTGAAATCAGCTATCTCTCGTTCACTTTTGCAAGCAGCCGGCGGCCTTCATGCTGGGATGTTTCACAATAAACTTGCAGAACAATGAATGTAGAGATGATCACCAGGGAGGATCTGCAAAACCTGAAAAAAGAAATCATTGCAGAGCTCAAATCAATTCTTTCGCACGAGAGTCCCTCGGAGGGCACTTGGCTTCGAAGCGCCCAGGTAAGAAAGATGCTAAGCATTTCACCGGGCACCTTGCAGAACCTTCGCATCCAGGGACACCTCCGGTTCACCAAGATCGGTGGATGCTTCTTTTACAGCCAGCGGGACATCGCCGCCATGCTTAACCCAAACGGCTCCAAGCGATGAAAGTCCTCGATGCAAGTGCTGCCATGGACATGACGGTACTTGAAGCCGTCAAATCGGATGACCGGCTGAACTCTTATCACATCAGCCTTTATACCGCGCTTCTTTACTACGGCAAAGGGATTACGCAACTCCCGTTTTATGCCAGTCGCAGGAAGTTGATGGGCTTTTCCAGGATCAAATCCGGGGCGACTTATCACAAATGCTTGCGGGAGCTGGTCAGCTACGGCTATCTGGACTATCATCCTTCTTTTCACCCGCAACAGGGCAGTCGTATAGTGCTGACCGCAACTACGGTTTCTTCGGATGATGATCGATGAGAAGCTGTTAATCGAGCTCTTCGAACAGAGAGACCGAAAACGCAGAGAGGCCTTGGTCGGGGTCTTTCGAGAAGACCTATTTGCTAGCCTGACGCGTGCCAGAATCGCGGATATAATCAGCGCCAAATTGGGCAGGCCAGGGCTTATCACAGCAGAAGATGTGCGCTACTGCCGGTTTTACTTCAAGGGCAAAAAAACTGGTCGGATTCACAGGGCTGTGGAAAAGACAATACGTAAGCCGGATCAGCCGCAAGATGCTGAGAATTTTCAATCGAGCGCTTTCAAGGTGACAGATCCGGATGAAATCAAGCTACAAGACCAATTTAAGTTCGAATCAAAATTTGCAAAGAAAAATGAAACGTGAATTCCATTTTATAGTCCAGGCCAAAGGCGGTGTCGGCAAAAGCCTGCACACCTATCTAAGGGCGCTTTCCGAAGTGGGCAGCTCTTCCCTTTTTGTTGACCTAGACAGCTCAACAAAAACTTCTTCCCGGCAACTTGCCTTCCTGGGACAGAACCGCTTCGAAGCTTTCTCTCTGCTGGACAGCCGCGAAAGGTTAATGCGGGACCTTTTCATCGGCTACGTGGAAAGCCTGGCAGATAGCCAATTCAAGAAAGTGTATATGGATTTCGGGGCTCCGGAAAGCGAGCAGCTACCGGCACTGATCACACGTGATATCGATTTAAAGGAGTGGTGTGATGAGCTAGGTATTAAGGCCATATTTCATATCATCATCGGTGGTGGCGGAGCGTACCTGGCAAGCATACAGTTTCTGGAAAAGATGAGAGCAGCATTAAGCTCAAAATTTGAGATCGTGATATGGCAAAATCTTTTCGGCTTTAACCAGTTTCCGGGCTTGTCCAGAGAGCTCGAAGACAACTGCACTGCATTTGAACTTGACCTCAGACGCTTCGGCGATTTTGAGCCAGCATCTCTTTTGGGAGGACAAATCCTGGACGGTATCCGTAATGGCTATTCGCTGAAAGACTATCCACCAGGCGCAAGGCTCAGACTGAAAAAGGAGCTTAAAGAGAATTTCAGCGATGAATAGCCCGGAACCCAACCGTCTTACTCAGACCAGGGGTAAGTATGCGGCCAAATATGGACATGAGATCGACGACTGGTCAGCGCTGTTTCTGACGGAAACCCAGGAGCATTTTCAAAGCCTGGAAATCAGGGTCGGCAAATCCATCGCAGCCATCGACCGGGCTGCATCGGAGCTGAAAGGCAGGAAACGGTTCTTACAGTTTCAAGACCGAAGCCAAGCACTATTCTACGGCTTAGGAGTAAGTGCTCCTTACTCCATTGCAGGGATTGTCATATCCGTCTTGTTCTATGTATTGATACGCCATGGACAGCAGTATGCTGAGCACCAAAGGATTTTGGACGAGTACGAAAATGCTCCCGCTTACAGGCAGATCATCGAGCAGGGAAAGATTGTCGAGTACGATAAGATGCTGTACCTGCAACTGACACCTTTACCAAAAAAAGGCAAAGTCCAGATCGGCAAACACTACATCTATGACTCCCAGGGCAAACGTGTGCTGGTGCCGCTAGGTAGCCAGTGAAAGACAGCTGTATAGTAAAATCGACCCTTGAAAAACAAGGTGTATAGTTAATGTGCAGTTACTCCCCAAAAGTGTATAGCTATTCTGCGTAGAGACATTGTTTTTTCAAACGATTTCGAACAAAAGCGAACAACTTCAAACGCTTTCGAACGAATTCAAACACTTTCAAACAAATCCGATTTTTTTAGAACGGAAGCGAACACTTTCGAACGTGGGCTATGGTTTTCTCCCTAGCCAGCTATCGCCGGTACGTCGCTTAAATGCGACTCCCCGGCGGAGCTGGCCAGGTGAAACCCCTGGACCCCTGCTATTCGCCTCCGGCTCATAGCTAATCAAAAAAGACATATGGAAAATCAGAAAACGAAAGGCAGACCGCTCAAACAGAAAGGCACTGCCAAAAGGGAACACTTTTCAGTCTGGGTGAATGCTGAACAGAAAAGCCGGATCAATCAGATCATAGAGAAAAGCGGGCTTTCCGCCAGTCAGTATTTCTTGACATTGGCGCTGGACGTCCCTTTTAAAAAGCCGCAGAAAAGATCGCTTCCTAGACCGGTAGCTGACACAGTACGGATTCTGGAACAGTTCTCGGGCGTCCTGTCGCTGGCGGTTCTGAAGACCAAAGATCAGCAGATGCTTTCTGCCCAGTGGCAGCAGAGCAGTCAACGTGTCCGGTTGCTTGCTGACCTTATCGCCTTATGGGTATTTGAATCCTTTGAGATCCGTAGCATAAAGCAGTCACTTGGTAGCCTGTGCTCATGGTTAAATGAGCTGGCTAATTTTCTGTCCTTGTTTCCTGACGAGCTCGAAAGCAAGCAGCAGCTTCTTGAAGAGTGCCGGTTGAACGCCCGGGTTACAAGTGACCTGCTCGATAAATACCAGGCCTACTATCAGGTGCCACTATCAGAACTGGAACCGGCTTGGAAAGCAGTGAACGCTGACGCCAGCTCAGTACACTACGAGATTGAGATGGCCCTTGCCAGGTTACTTAAAACGATAAAGACATGATTGGGAAAGCAAGTTTGGGCGGTAACGCCAAAAGGCTTATCGAGTACTGCTACTATGACAAAAAGGTTTCAGCGAAAATGCAAAGAAAGCTGGATACGGAAGAAGTCCGTGGAGAACTGGTCTACATACAGAACCTGGGAATTAAAATACAGCCAGATGGAAAACTAGACCTTGATTACCTGATTAAACAATTTGAGAATAACCACTCGCGGAATACGCAGCTGACCAAATATATCTGGCATCAATCGTTTAGCTTCGCGCCGGGCGAAAGACCTAGCAACGAGACCATCACCAGCATCACTATTGAGTTTGCCAAAGAGTTTGGGTTTGAACAGAACCAAATGCTTGTCTTCAAGCATGAGGACACAAACAATCACCATTTTCATATCGTTGGAAACCGGCTCAACCATAACGGGAAAAATACCGCCGATCACTTTAAGAACTACGCCCGGATCGGGACTTTCTCCCGCAAAATGGAGCATAAACTGGGATTAGTGCAAGCACCTGATATGCGCATTACCCAGCGAAGGACACAGGAACTATCGGTAACCGACCACGCACAGTTGAAGCTTAGACAGACGATTGACAAACTGTTAGATAGCGTAAAATCTATCGATGAGCTTGAAAAGGAACTCGTAAATGCGGGATATAAATCTTACATCGGACGCGGCATTGCATTCTTTAATATGCAGAAGAAAATTAAGATCAAGGGTTCTGATTTGGGCCGTGATTATTCGCTTTCTTCTCTTGAAAAGCGATTGGCTCAAAATTTGGAAATCGGCTTCAAAAAAGAGCTAAAAACCAATCTCAAAAAACAGAAAAAACACGGTCTGAGCTTATAAATACGGGTTTTCGTGAAGAATAACCTATTTTAGCCTAAAATAACCAATTGCACCTATGAAACTGAAAGCAATTAAATTCTTTTCCCCGGAGGAAAACGTCTCCAAAACTAAAGCGGTTGAAAAGGCCGCACCACTTCCGACAGGTTACATTTCTAATTCCGGCAAGCTCGTTTTCCCTACGTCCGCACTACGCGACCTGGGAATTGATCCTGAATCTACCCATTTCAAAATTGGAACCCAGGAAGGCAAGCGAAAAATCAAATCCGTATATCTTGTTCCGGCAGCGGGTTCCGATCAAACTTTTTCCTTCGAGAAAAGTGGCAGAGGCCACGTAATTCCACTAGCCGTTATTCTCAAAAAAGGTAACGTCAACTTCGAAAGCGAAAAGCTGATCTTCAAGATTTCAACCTTTGATTTTGATCAAAATACCAAAGGCTTCGAGCTCGCCATCGAAACCGAAGCGCCAAAACCTGAGTATACCGGAAAGCCTCGTGGCAGAAAGCCTAAAGCTGCGGTTGACGCAGAATAGAGCTACATAAAATGCAGGTAACCGGTCCCGGTTACCTGCTTCATTTCGGGTCACATTTGCTTACCATTAATTAAGCTAACCCAGTTGTATGTGCCCTTGGGCACTTAATGAAACCGCCAGTGGTTCCATCCTGCGGCTGTACAAGCAGCCTCTGTGAAAGTTCATTCTACCAGCACAGCAATTCCCACCTTCTCGGCCTTGCGTTCTATTTTTTGTTTTAGGCCGTAATAACCCCAGTTCCTGAAAAGGAACGGGTCTTCCTTCGCTTGCTGCTCCTTCTCGGTCTGGTCTACCAGCAGCAGAGTCGCTGCTTTACTTTTCAGGCATATGTCAATTAACCTCTTACTGTATACGTGCTGCTTGTGCGAGACATACCGCTTCTCTGATTGTATCAGATGATCGATGCTCGTTTTTCGGAGCTGCCTTCGGCTGTTTTGATTCATGAAAGCCATTGCCTTTCTCTTCCGCCGGATGGCTGCCTGAATCGCAAGTCTCTTATAGAGATATTCGTCCTTGCTTCCGATTGTATAACGTTTGTTGCCTACCGAAACGATGATCGGGTAATCCAGCGACAAACTCGCCTCCGCAATGATATCCTGATCAAGCTGTTGCCCTTGCCGTTCTGTCTGAAAAACAGCAAGCATGAAAATCTTTCCTTTGTCAAGCACCAGCGAACTGGTGCAAAGCTTGAGCTGACCTGCGAGTAGTCTTTGAAGCATTTCCCGCTTGTCATGGCCCGTTTTTCCCAGGTATGTCCTGAACGGGAAGTCGAATAACGAAAAGTGAAACACTGCCCCTTCTTTGCTGCTTCTTAGCTTCTTGACATCGGTCCCTTTAAACGGGATCGGGATTTCCTTTCGAAAATTGGGCATTGCGCTTTCGCCGCTAGCTAACGCCTCGCTCATCTTGTTAAAACTGGCAACCAGATTGCCATTCAAGGCGCTCATGATGTGCATCGGGATACTACCCTTATAATTCTGAGCGAGCACTTGATAGCTGGTGTTCATTCTCGATGTCGACAGTATTCCAAACTCGTTCTTTTTGATGTCAGAAAGCCTGGCCCTTACACCCTCAGTCAAGTACAGCATTTCCCTGAGTTGCTGTTGGACGTAATGATGCGTATAGATCTGGTTAGCGGCTTTGAAGCAGACGTATCTCCATTGGTAAAGCGTGTCAAGAATTTTGTTCTTCTGATCGATGTCATCCGAATCGATCAAAAGCCGGATCTTCCGCGTGGTGAAAAGCTTTTCCATAACCTAACGCCCATTTTGCTTCCAATGATTTTTGACGAGCTGATATGCTTTGATGTAATGCTGCTGTACCTGGGTCTGCGGGTAGCCTAAAATTGACGCTATGTCGGCGAACGACTTCTTTTGGTCTTGCCTCAGCTCAAACACCGCGGCCTGCTCGCTACTCAGAATATGATCGTAAGGATAGGGCTGCTTTGCTTGCCTTATCCGCACAGTCGCGCGGGGCGCTACCATTCTTTTGATCTCCTCTACGGCCTTTTGGATTTCGCTGGTCACATGCAGCGTATTCGCTCCTATTCTTTTCGCTACCTCGCGTGCGCTGTGTCCGTCCCTGAAATGAAGGCTGGCTATCAACTGGCGTTGTTTGGGTAGAAAAGAAATCGCTTTCAAGATTTCATCCGATCTCTTCCTTTCGATGCCATCCTCAAAGTAGCTATCCAGATCTGGCCTTTCGCCCAGGAAAGGTTCGAGATGGTCTATTTCCGTCATTTTCCGGTATATCTGGTATGTGGGCTTTTGGACCTGTTTCAAAAGTTGCCAACGAAGATTGAGGCGAATAAACCGGTATGCATGCGGCAGGCTTTCAATCTTATCGCGATGTACCCAGACTTTCAGGTAGCATTCGTGCAGGATGCAGCTTACCAGGAATTCGTCATTGACAAGCCCTCTGCCAACGTAAAGCAGGCTATCATAAGTCCGCTTGTAAAAATAACTAAGTGCACGCTCGTCACCGCCGCGAAAGAGCAGCAGGTATTGCTCGTTGCATGCGGACGTCCTCGAGAGTTCATGAAGTGCCATAGCATTGACAATAACTTGGATCAACAATCAAAGTAGTGCGTACACTCTGAGAGTGCCGACAACCATACCTGCAAATCGTTAAGCGAACGATTGTTAAAACAAATATATCGAAAGTTACTGAAAGACACACATGTGTGTACTGAAAATTTTTTCGCTTCCCGTACTTCGTCCCAAGCATGAAGGACCAAGACAACATCGGCAGAATCGAACAGTACGTAATCGATTACGTAAGGGAACTGCGTGTGAATAACAATTTACTGCAAGAGGACATCGCTAGCATTCTTGGAACCACCAAGGCATTCATAAGTAATGCGGAAAGCATCAATCATCGGGCTAAATATAATCTCAAGCACATTGATAAGCTAGCCCACTATTTCAATCTCTCTCCCAGGGACTTCTTACCTGAAAAGACGTTACAATAGTCGGATTTTGCCAAGGTCATAGGTGGACTCGAAGTATACATCTTCCGCTTATGGCCGTATGACGTAACTAGAAACTTTTTTAACCCAAATCAAGTACAAGACATCATCTCAATCAATATCTTTCTCAGCTATTAAACTACTTTGAAGGAAGCGGATAGAGCCGGCGTTATGCGACAGCGTTTTTCTAGTGATCACACATCTGGTCAGGCGCGCAAGGCAAGCGACTTAACTCCGCTCAAACTCCAAACCAGAAAATGATGACGAGATTCGTTTGTATGGTTACGTCTGTACTATATACATAAATCCGCTTATGCCACAGAGTATTCAATTGATATTTCTAGCTTTGAACCCTAGTTGTCAAAACTAACGAAAGAAAAATAAGTAATTATTCGAAGCGAAAGAGGTTAAGGCTAATTATGTACCTTCGGAGTCCACGTTATTCATATGTCAATTTTACACTTTTCAGTTGATAGTGCCCTTCTTAGAGAGCTCGGGGAAAAACTAGTCGAGACAGTACATGTCGCTCTAATTGAACTGGTAAAAAACAGCTACGATGCTGACGCTTCGGAAGTTGACATCGTTTTTTTTAAAAATGATGGCAGATCTGAAATCCATATAATCGACAATGGTAAAGGAATGAATTACCAAGCGGTGGAGAAGTACTGGATGCGGATAGCAACAACGAATAAGGAAAAGTCGAATGTTTCAACTGTTTTTGGTCGTCCACTGACAGGAGCGAAAGGGATTGGGCGTTTCTCATGTAGGCGACTAGGAGGGCATTTGAAGCTCATCACAACAGGGACTCAAGGCAATAATGTCGTTGGTATACAACCTGTACTTGAGCAAACCATAGTTGAATTTCCATGGACCGATTTTGAACCAGGACAGGATGTTACCGACATTGAGTGTGCCGGGTCGCAAAAACTAGTTAATAAGCAACATACGGGAACGACCCTTATCATAAGCGACATCGCTGAAGAATGGAATCAAAGAGGCTGGAATGTACTTAAAAGACAGTTGAGTGTTTTATCGGCCAATACAGGCACTAAGAGAGGGAATTTTGAAGAAGATCCCGGATTTACTATCAGAATTATTGCACCTGAATTTGAGGGAGGAGTTAGGGACCTGAGGGAAGATTTTCTAAATGCAGGTTGGGGAACACTTACGGCGACGATAAACAAGCAAAGCCAGGCAGTTTGCAAACTCGATGCACTTGGAATTGGACATAAGACAATTACTTCTACTGTCAAGTTTCCTCACTTGAATGACGTTTCCCTAAAACTTGGAATAATGGTCGATGATCGATCCCAAATGAGAGATGTAACTACATTATCCAAAGGGAACCTTCAGCAGATATTACCTGCTTGGGGAGGAGTGCAGGTTCGTTATCGGAACTTTCGCGTCTTCCCATACGGAGACGATGATTGGTTAGATATCGATCATGACCGAGGATTAAGGAAGCGCATTCCAAAACATGATTTGCTACCTTTTGCTCAGACTCTTAAAGGGGTTGACGCTTCAAAAGCACTCTTAAATTCCCTGTCAATGCGGAGCTATTTAGGTAACGTAACCATTGGTGAAGACGCAATAGGGTTCGATATGAAGCTAAATAGGGAAGGGTTTGTCCAATCTGATGCCGTTGAAGAGTTGAAGGAATTCGTTAGATATGCGATAGATTGGTCCACTATTTGGAGAGATTTCTATATCAGGAATGAAGCGCAGCGTGAATCGCTAAAGGCCGTAAACACATTTGAAGAAGAAATAAATCAAAAGCTGGAGCCTGCACAATACATAGAATCTGCTATAACCTTCCTTGAACAACGGGTAGATCATATTACTAACATTCTACCACTCGAAAACAAGCAAGAAATTCAGGAGTCATTCTTTAAAGCAACGGATGTAATTCGCAAGCACAACGAAAGCAATAAGGCTGAATTACTTCACCTTCGACTTGTAGCATCAACCTCCACTCTGTTATTAATCTTTTCCCATGAAGTTAAATCACTTCTGGGACTTCTAGAACAAAGCAAGAATTCTCTAACTCAACTTGCGACCAAACTGATTCCACAACAAAGGAATGAAGTGCTGACGATTTCTGATACATTTGAGGATCTAAAAGATAGATTAGAGGATTTGTTAAAAATGACTGCGCTTGTTGGCATTGATCAACGAGACGCAAAACCAGGCCAGGTAGCGCTTAAAGATAAACTGAAGAAGGTTGAAAATGTTTTCTCTTTAATCTGCAAAAAGTATAACATTGAGATTGATTACAGTGACGTCCCTAATAACGTTGCATTAAAAAATATTTTAGAGGCCGAGGTTTATTCCATACTTCTCAACGTATTTTCGAACTCCATTAAATCTGTTATTGCTGGAGGGACAAATAGACGAATAGAGGTTAGTGCCACCAGGTATAGTGGTAAAACATTCATAAGAATACGAGACACTGGCGTAGGTATAGACCCGGATAGATACGAAGAAGTATTTATTCCTTTTATATCAGACCCAGATGGTAATCTGTATTCTAATTTATCAAAAAGATTAAATCCAGAGGATAAGCTAATAGTGGGAAGCGGGAGTGGACTCGGTTTAGGGATCATACGTGAGATTGTTCTATCCCACGAGGGTACTGTAAGATTCATAAAGCCCTCAGAGGGGTGGAAAGCCGAACTAGAAATTGAAATGCCATGACAAAATTACAGTTTAAGTGGATTGATGATGATCCTGTGCGCGAGAGAGCAGCGATAACATTAGGTGAGGCACTTAATGTAGACGTCGAATTCATTGACGCTAGTTTAGAAGATTCGACTATGAATTTTTCGAGCTTCTTAGAAGAACAAGAGCCGGATTTGATTATTATTGACCACAATTTGGCGGACATCAAATCTGGTGTGTTTCGAAAGGGATCAACGGTCGCTACGTATATCAGAGAAAGGTGGTCTGATTGTCCGATAATTTCTATTTCCGGCAATATAGTGGAAGTTGATTCGCAGCAGCGCTCTCTATACGTTGATTTGTTTCCAATTGAGAGAATATCGGATTACTATCCAAATATTCTCTCAATCGCTGAATCGTTCAAAGATCTAAAATCCAGAAGGCCGTCAAATGTAGAGGAGTTCTTGGAACTGATTGGGACTCCGGAGGACGATAAGCTCAATTTGATAACCGTGTTACCTACGGTACTTAAGCATGATTTTTCGAACAGAAGCTTATTGGTGGAGATAGCGCAATGGATTAAGTTTGTGCTGTTAAAGAGACCTGGATTCTTGTTGAGCGAAATTTGGGTTGCGACGTTACTTGGGATAAAGCAAAGTAGCTTCCATAAAATAGAAAACTTATTTAAAAAAGCGGAGTATCAGGGTTATTTCGCAAATAAGAATGAGCGCCGATGGTGGAGAAGTGAAATTTTAACTATCATTTATGAACTAGTTGAAGAAGGAACTTATCCTTGGGAGAAAGGAAGGTATTTGGATGGGATTGTAGATGAGGATTTTAGTGTTTGTTATTCATCGGATGAGCCATTTCCCGAAACCGTTGCATTTACCGATGATACATCTGAGGCAATAGAGGTTCCCATAAAGCTAAAATACTCTTATCTCCATCCTGGCTATGAAAGCCTGTTAAATTTCGAAGATATCAGATTAATGACACCTGCTGAATGAAGTTCCCATCTCACCCAAGCTCAGCCGCGTTCAAGCAAAACGAGTTGCAAACACTGCAATATATTAATGCCAGAGCCAGACTCCTCAAGGACTACACTGGACTGGCAGACGCTATTCGTATCGCCTACCTTAAATATAAGTCAAAGAAGGACAACACTTTCGATTTTGATTTTCATGTTGAATTCGATATGGAAGTGCAAGAGAATTTTCATAGAGTGGTTGTAGGAGCCTATGTTACTGGTGACTTTGATATGTGCACCTACTTCCTTGCAATCTTAGGAAAAGATAATGAGGAAGTAATCAGGAAATATCATTTTGATTATGCTAAGCCGTCCACTCCAACTAATCAGCCAGTGCCGACATACCATTTGCAGTACGGTGGAGAGTTGAGTAAGCATTTTGAAAACAAAAAAGATACTCACCTTTCTAGCTGGCTTTCTGTACCAAGGTTACTTTATACGCCAGTAAATCTTGCGTTGTTGCTTGATTTGATGTTTTGTGAATTCCATACAATGGACACAAAGCGCGTGGTGCAGGATGTTGAATGGCGCTGCCTGATACTTAATAACGAGCAATTTTTACTAAAACAGTATTATTCGTCAATTTATCAGCATATAAATTCCGGCGATTACAAAAAAACTAATTTGATACGTGATTACTGCTACAATTAACGGGCTTGAAGCTAGTCATGCATAGCGCAAGATTGAACAAACGTCATTGCCTCGTTTTTAGCATCTGTCGTTCGCTGGTTGTCTATCAGCATGGAAATATGGTCAAAATGGTTATCGACTAAATGACAAAAAACTTCGGAGAAACTTTCGGGAACAATTATCGGTATATTTGAGGCATCACTTGGTTCATACTTCCTTATCTTGTCTCCATATTGTCTCGCCAAATCTAATATTTCACTTGAAAATAGACCTCCAAACAACTGAATAGCAACCCATTTTATTATTGTAATGTTATTTACATATGGTTCTTTGAGGTACATTCGATGAACCGAGTTTGTCGCATTTAATTCTTTTCCCTCATTTAATATTAATCTTGGAGTTTCTCGTGAAAAAAAAGTAAAAAACGCATCCGGATGATTGAAGTCATCATAACCGAAAAGGTTTGCCCTCGACTTGAAAGTAACATTTAGCAGCGTTTTGGAAGGTATGCTGCTCAAAAGCTGGAGAAAGAGACCTGGATTGTCCTGTTCTAGTTTCAAACCATTAACCAAATATACAGGCAGGTCTTGATTACGAAGGAGTTTTTCTCGAGAAATGCTTAGCCCATCGAGCTGTTTTCCTTTGGTAATGATTGGGTATAAGTAATTTGGGAAATAGGGGTTTGTCTCTATATGTTTGTTTTTATATGTAAGAAGTTTAGTTGCACCAATGACGATGCCTATTCTAATTGTGAATACGTCTCGAAGTAACTTCATGCTAAATCCCTGGTGTAGACGGGCGGCCTTGGCAGGAATATAGTTTGATTGAAGCGGGCCCTCGGGGACCGGTTGGGCTACAAAGACTTCGCTTAGACCATCGTTGAGGGTATTTACGGCAACCGACGTAAGAGTACAACTACCAATCTGATATCCATCGCAGATAAGTATAGATGTTTTCTCTTTTGTACCTGCTTGTTGAAAAAATCGCTCATTGATCCTGATTAATTTGACGAATCGGAAATTGCCAGCAAGATATTTTAAAAAGCTTTTCCCGTATTCAGTGAACGATATACTATCCGGTACAATCCATGCCATCCGTCCTCCCTCTTCCAAATACATGAGCGAATGAGCTATGAAGTAAATCCACAGGCTTGACCTTCCTGGGATTTTGTGGGGAAAATCTTTAAACTTCTCGAAGATGTTGGCTTTGTAATGTGCTTGCAGCTTATGAATCGGCAAAAATGGAGGATTTCCTAAAATTGCTGATACTCTGAATTCAAGATCCTTTGGCGAAGAGTCAAGAAAATCCTCTAAGAAGAAGTTTCCTCCATTCAGTTTCTTTTCATGGACAAAATCAAAGGCTCTCGGATCAATATCAAAGCCGTATATCCTAGCTTCGGCATTTGTTGAACCGAATTCTTTCAAGCGTGCAAGGGCGGATATTAAGAAGTTACAACCGCCGAAGCTAGGTTCCAAAATATGGTCTTCGCCTGATCGAATAGTCCAGTTGCTGAGGGCATCTGTTACTTCGGAAGGAGTGTAAAACGCACCAAACTTTTTTTTCCTTTCTATATTCATTATGCGAATTTAACCAGCAAAGGTGCATATTTTACGCGAAATTTTCTTCGCCACCCATCGATCAATTGGTGGATTTCTTCTCGGGCTCTGGTCACACGATTTAAATCTTTGATATCCAGCATTGTCTAACCTCTGGACTTTGCTTATGGAACAGACTGGGTACAAACCAAGTATGTTGAAGCCGGGCTTCTTGGAATGTTCCCAGAAAACCCGGTGTTAAAATCTAAGCCTCCTTCAACCGCTCTCTTAACCCTCTCATATCTTCACTAATCTTCACATCCAATATTTTCGCGTAAATCATAGTCTGCTTCAAAGACCGATGCCCTAGCATTTTAGAAACCGTCTCAATCGGCACCTTATTACTCAGCGTCACCGTCGTAGCAAACGTATGCCGAGCAATATGAAATGTAAGCGTCTTTGAAATCCCGCACAGGTTGGCGATCTCCTTCAAGTAAGCATTCATCTTTTGATTACTGAGTACCGGCAGCACAACGCCCTTATTGCAGCATTGCGGATGCTCTTTATACTTTTCAATGATATCAAGTGCCGTAGGTAGCAAAGGAATGCGTGTAGGTGCATCCGTTTTCTGGCGAGTGGTGTCAATCCAGGGCTCGCCGTCCATGCCGACAACGATATCCGTGGTCTTTAACTGCTTCACGTCCACATAGGCAAGTCCCGTATAACAACAGAACAGAAAAATGTCGCGGACCTGGCTGATCCTTTCCACTTCAAAGACCCTTTCAGTAAGTCGTTTCAGTTCGTCTCTGGATAGTGGGTTTTTAACGACTTCCTTCTTGGTTAGCTTGAACCCTTGAAACGGATCTTTCTTCAACCATTTATTATTGACACAAATCAGCACAACCTTCTTCAGGTTGCTCATGTACTTAATCGCCGAGTTGTGGTTGCAACCTCGCGTGCTACGGAGCCAGAAGTTAAATTCCGTAATGAACTCGAAGTTCAGATCTTTGATCTCCATGTCGTCTTTCCTGTACTTCCATTTGATAAAGGCAGCAGTATGCTCCTTAGCGGTCTTGTACCGCTTCAAAGTAAGCGGTGCGAACTCCTGGCCGACCAGCGCTTCCATTTGTTCGTTATGGCGCTCGAAGACTTCAAGGATTGTGCGGGTTTCATTGCTCTTGCCAAGCAGAATGTTTTTCAATCCTTCCGCAGAAATTTCTTTGTCATCCTCGGTAAGAATTTTTTTGGCCTGGTAAACTTTGGCGGTCAGCATGTCCAAATACGCATTCAGCGTTTTCGCGTCTTCCTTGTTTCCGGCAGGTCGTCCGACTGAGGAATTCCACCTTTCGGTGTTCCATAGCTTCTTGGTGGATAGCTCGGCGACCTTGCCGTCGACGGTGATTCTCAGGTAAACGTAGCGAACTGTTCCCTTCTGATTTCTGGCGGGCTTTAAATAGAAAAGCAGGCCGAATGTTTTCTCCAACATAACACAAGCGTTTAAAAGTGGTTAAATATCGAGTTACCACGCTTGTCAGTCAAGATGTCCATGCGGTAAACATGCTGTCTATCAATTCGTTATGCCGTTTCCAGTGAGTCTTTTTCTCAAAGTGAGTGAACTACACGAAAGACTCACTGGAAACATGGGAATTTTTGCATTTTTTGATATAATCTGAAAAACAAAAATGCCCGCAAATCATTGATTTACAGGCATTTTCTTTGACTTTGAACTTATTTCAAGGGAGGGAGACGGGTCTCGAACCCGCGACCTCTAGAACCACAATCTAGCGCTCTAACCAACTGAGCTACAACCTCCGTTTACTCTTTTCGATTGGGGAGTGCCCCGTTTCGAGGACACAAAATTAGGAAAAGGTTTGCAGCTTGCAAGAATTTTTCGCAAAATTTTTACAAACTGCAAACCCTTTCGCAAGCCGGAGCTTGATTATTTAGCCGCAGTGTACAGTGCGTCAGCAGCTTTCCAGTCTACAACGTTCCAGTAGGCGTCGATGTAGTCGGGCCGCTTGTTTTGATATTTCAGGTAATATGCATGCTCCCATACGTCGAGGCCGATCACCGGAGTGCCTTTTACTTCCGCGATGTCCATCAATGGGTTGTCCTGGTTAGGAGTTGAAGTGATCGCGATTTCTCCGCCTTCTTTCACGATCAGCCATGCCCAGCCTGAGCCGAAACGGCCGATTGACGCTTTTTTGAATTCGTCTTTGAATGCCTGGAATGAACCGAATTTAGCAGTGATGGCTTTGCTTAGTTCACCGGTTGGTTCGCCGCCGCCGGTTGATGACAATGATTTCCAGAAAAAAGTGTGGTTCCAGTGACCGCCGCCATTGTTGCGTACAGGAGCCGGAGCTTTGCTGATGCCAGCCAAAAGTTCTTCTATGGTTTTGCCTTCCAGCTCAGTGCCTGCTACTGCTGCATTCAGGTTGGTAACATATGCCTGGTGGTGACGGTCGTGATGTATCTCCATGGTCAATGCGTCGAAGTGCGGCTCCAAAGCATTGTTTGCGTAAGGTAAGGGATCCAGTGTAAATGCCATTTTCAGTGTAGTTTAATGATTAATAAAATTGTTTTACCAGATAGGCTAACAGCAGAATGCCGCTTTATGTTCTTAACTCCCTGAAAAATTTGAGTAGTAACTGCTGGGATTCTATCGCCATTATGCCGGTTACAAGCTTGGTTTTCGGGTGTAGCAACGGTTGTCCGATCCTCGAAAATCCCCGCTTCTCGTCTGTCGCGCCCACAACCACCCGCTTTACCTGCGTCCAGTAGAGCGCGCCCGCGCACATCACGCAAGGTTCCAGCGTCACGTACAGCGTGCAATCGGTGAGGTATTTGGAGCCCAGGTGGTCGGCGGCGGCGGTGATGGCAATCATTTCGGCGTGGGCGGTTACGTCGTTGAGCCGCTCAGTTTGGTTGTATCCCTTTCCGATAATCCTGTCCTTGGCGACGACAATTGCGCCCACGGGGATCTCGCCTTCTTCGTATGCCTTACGGGCGAGCACCAGGGCCTCTTCCATAAAGTAATGATCGGTAATATCTGCCTGTATGTCCATATGCCGGTAAAGAAAACGGGACATCCATTGCATTGCAACAAATGTCCCGTAGTATTTTATTCAATCAATGATCAGGGCTTCATCACACGCTGAACGGTGCTCAGATTGCCATTCTGAATGCGCAGCAGGTAAAGTCCGGAAGGATAGTTAGCGAAGTCCACCTCTGTTTTTTGTTGTTTGATAACCTGTGTCGAACGGGGGCGACCGTTGAGGTCTACCACTTCGATTTTCGCTTGTTTCGGTGAAATGGTGCCGGTTACCTCCACGGTGCATTTGCCGTTGATTACCGTCGGGTAAACCTTCGCCCAATCTGCCGGAGCAGGCGGCTCCACGCCCAGGATTGGATCAACCTGTACTCTTGCAGTTCCAACACCCGTACCGACGCCGCAGCCATTGGTCACTTTGGTGATCGCGTAGGTTGTCGTCGTTTTCGGCGCCAGTTTGAAATTGAAAGGCGTTGCATTTGCGGTGATCAGCGTATCTTTTGTTCCATTGTTCAATGTGATTGTCCATGGCGCTTTTCCGGTGATGTCGGCTTTCAGGTTGGCGGATTCACCTACAAGAATGGTTTGTGTTCCTGTCAAAGTAGCAACCGGTAACGGGCTTACGTTGATTGTGATGGAGCTCACGCTTCCTTTTACGGTGAAATCGGGATTCGCACCCGAGCTGATAACCCTCACAAAATAGGTTCCGCCTTTGGTAGTGTCCGGGAATGTAGCCGAAACGGAGTTCGCTGTGGCCGTCGACGCAATCGTATAGAACTTAGCATCGGCATTTTCTTTCGCTACCTGCAATTTAAAGGTATTGCCGGCAGGGAAATCGCCCGACTGCTGGAATGGCACCGTAAATGCCTTGCTCGCGCAGATTTCCGATACAGACGGACTTCCCGAGTTGATGGTCGGTACTTTTACGGTAACAACCGCCAGACCGTTGATAGTCCCCTTACCGCAAGCATTGGAAACTTCCGTGAGAAGGTAGCTTGTGGTGGTGCTTGGCTTAACCTGTACCTGGTGGTCGGCCTGATCGGTCGTGTCGGTCAATCCACTCGACAAGATGTAAATCCACGGTCCGTCGCCGGTAAATTTGATATTGATCGTCGCTGTTTGTCCAAGGTCGATGGTCGGGTTACCCGAAATTGTCGCCGAAGGCAGTGATTTGATGTGGATCTTAATCTCTTCTTTCGGACTTTCGCAGCCATTGGAGCCGGTCTGAGTCACATAGAAAGAGTAATCCTGAACCTTCTCTGTGAACGGTGTGAATGGAACTCCCTGGAAGTCGGTATCATTTGCTCCGCGGTACCATTTGAGGATCGTTCCGGTTGCATCCAGTACCGGTGCCACTTCATTCTGGCAGTATTCCAGGTATGTTTTGGTCGCAGGTTTTGGAGTCGTATTGATTTTGACATCGATCTTGGCACGATCGCCAGCGCAACCTGCCAGTGTTTGTCCCACATAGTAGGAAGTAGTTCCACCCTCGGCAGTCGACGGGGTGGGTGGGTTAGGGCTTGCAGAACCGCCGGAAGCGTCCGTTCCGTACCAATCCAAAGTCGCATTGGCGGATGGCGTAGCTGTTAAGGGTTTTGCCGCGACAAACTGGCAATACTCGATCAGAGACTGAGAGATGCCTGGCAAGCCTGGAAGGGGTTTGACGAGGACTCTTTGTGCAACGCGGGTGGTGCTTTCGCAGCCTTTGTTGCTCAACTGCGTTACATAGAAAATTGTTTCTTTCGCATCTTTCAGGTTGATCGAAGGCGTCGTTGTACTCGCAGTTCCACCGGTGGTCGCTGTATACCATTTCAGCGTGTTACCCGCCGATGCCTGTGTAGGGAAAGTATAGTTTTTATCCGCGCGCTCCTGGCAGAATTCCTGCGACAATGGGGTTACTCCGGCGGGAGTTGCGTTGACGGTCACATCCAGCTTCGCACGCGGGCTCTCGCATGTAAGACTTCCATAGGTGTTGGATTGGCTAACATAATAGGAAGTTGTACCAACAGTCGTAGCAGTAGGTGTCGGAGCTGTGGTTGTTCCGGTACCGCCGGTTGGGCCGTTGTACCATTTGTAAACGGCACCCGAAGGCGTCAACTGAAGGGGCTTCGCGCCAACGCAATAATCCAGTGGAGTGACGGCTGGCGCCGCGGGGGTATCTTTAATTACTACTTCAATTTTTGCACGCGGACCTTCGCATAGTCCTGCGGAGGTTTGGCTCACATAATAGTTTGTCGTTCCGACAGCCGTAGTAACCGGTACAGGGGCACCATCCAATGCGGTGCCGCCGCTTAGACTGGTATACCATTTAAGGCCGGTACCGTTCGCCGTCAGAGCAGCAGGCGATGAGTTCTGGCAAAGGTTTACGGTTGCCGTTACGGTAGGGGCGGTTGACGGATTTTTCACTATAACAGCAACTTCTTTTCTCTGCTGACTTTCACAGCCATTGACTGTTTGTGAAACGTAATAACGTGTTGTACCGGTTGCGGTGGTAACAGGTGTTGGGGTGCTAGCCAATGCCGTTCCACCACTGGATGACATATACCATTTCAGGCCGGAACCAGAGGCGGTCAAAGGTGTGGCTGCTTCATTCAAGCAGTATTCAACCGGCGATGTAGCGGTTGGAGCAGGAGTTTCACGAATAGTTACTTTAATTTCCGCCTTCGCGCTTTCGCAGCCGGGAGCGACTGTTTGAGTAACAAAATAACTTGTGACACCTGCCGGAGAATTCGCTGGTTTTGGAGCTGCCGGAAGCGCCGTTCCCTCGCTATCATACCATTTCAGTTTTGTGCCGGTCGCAGTCAACACCGAAGTGGACCCATTGAGACAGAACTCTACGTCGGCAACAGTCGGCTTGGCCGAAGGCGTACACGCGGTAACGATTACATCAATTTTAGCGCGCTCGCTTTCACATCCGCTGACGGACTGGCTTACATAATACGAGGTGGTTCCAACCGCATCTGTTTCAGGTACGGTAGCATCGGGGGATGCTGTTCCGCCGGTTGCATTGGGCCCGTACCAGTTGTGTGTTGCTCCACTCAGGAATGTTGCCTGTAATGGGGTAGCAGTTGTATTAACCACATAGTTAACGGGGGTTACTACCGTTGGTTTCGCTGGTGGAGGACATGCGGTAACTACGACGTCGATTTTAGCGCGCTCACTTTCGCAGCCATCAACAGTTTGGCTTACGTAATAAGAAGTGGTTCCAACCGCACTTGTGGACGGTGTCGGGGCGGAGGGAGAGGCAGTACCTCCCGTGGCACTAGTTCCGTACCAGTTTCTTGTCGCCCCCGAAACAACCGTTGCCTGCAATGGAGTTGCAGTCTGGTTTGTTACATAGTTTACAGGGCTCACTACTGTCGGTTTCGCGACGGGCGGACAGGTTACTACCACGTCAATTTTGGCGCGCGGGCTTTCACAAGCGCCAGGCTTCTGAGATACCCAATGGCTCGTTGTTCCCGGAGTTGTAGTTATTGGTGTTGGGGCAGTTGCCGAACCGGTTCCGCCGGTAGCATCGCTATACCAAAGTAAACCAGTGTTTGGGGTTGCAGACAATGCAGTGGCGGTGGCACCCCTCGTATAATTTACCGGTGTAACCACAGTCGGCGCAGCCGGCACAGCATTCACAGTCAACGCGGCGCTTTCAGAGCCGGTAACTTGTATTACGGTCAGAATTCTAGAAATAACCCTAATTTTATACGCCGCACCAGCAGTTGTTCCGCCTGGTATTGTTGCGGTGATGGGCGAAGTTTTTGCCGAGCCGATTTCTGTGGGAGTTAAGCCAAATGCTCCCGCCGCATCCGATAATTGTGCGATAAAGTCTGTATTGGCTGCGGGGGTACCGGTGAAAGTAAATGCAACGCTGACATCGCTCCCTGCACAAACGGAAGTTGGCGTTACTGCTCCCGTGGTAATTGTAGTCTGTCCGAATGAAGCTGCCAGGCAGAATAGCGTGGCGAAAATGGTAAGGAAACTCTCTTTAATAAATGTTCTTTTCATGTATCTGTCTAAATATCTTTCCGCTAACCTTTTGACTGGTAAAGTTAGAGATATTTTTCAAATACGCTGAAGGTGATTTAAGGAAGCTGGCTTTTCCGTTGAATCAAAGAACTGTACACTACATCCTGGATTTTCCGACGCGTACGCTGGGTTGTAATAGCCGTATTTTCCGCGTCAGGGTTCACCCGGTTGGACAGGAACACAAACACGAGGTCTTCCTCCGGATCCACCCACACCATGGTGCCCGTGAAGCCCGTATGGCCGAACGAATTGACCGATGCTTGGGGCGAAACGTAGGAGCTATTGCCGTCTGCCGGTGCCTTGTCCCAGCCCAGCCCGCGGTGGTGCGATTCGTCATACATACGCGAAAAGAGCGGCACGGTAGCCTGTTCGTAATAGCGTTTTCCGGCATAATTACCCTTCCAGAGGTTCATTTGAAGTAAAACAGCCAGATCGCGGGCGGTACCGAATAGGCCGGCATGGCCCGAAACGCCCCCTACAATAGCGGCCATCTGATCGTGCACGGTTCCTTGTAGTAACTGTCCGCGGAAACGGTAATCTTGTTCGGTAGGCGCAATTTGTTTTTCAGGAAAGCGGCGCAGCGGGTTGAAGCCCAGGCAGGCCAATCCCAGCGGCTCGTAAATATTGGCAGCCACAAAAATATCCAGCGGCTGCCCGGTTACTCTTTCTACGATTTTTTGGAGCGTCAAAAAGCCGAGGTCGCTGTACAAATAGCCATAATTGCCGGCCCGGTCGCGGCGGTTGTTCATGGGCGATTCTACCACCCATTTCCAGACGGAATCGCGCAATGCACTTTTAGCAAACAGCTTCGGAGCTACTTGCAGATAATAGGCAGTATCCTGCTTCGAACTGTAATATTCAGGCAGAAGTCCACCGGCGCTGGTTTTGGTCCTGTCCCAAAGCGATGGGTAGAACGAGATCAGCCCTGAGCGGTGCAGCAGCAGGTCACGAACGGTGAAGTTCTGTTTGGAAGTACCCGCAAGTTCGGGCAGGTATTTGGATGCTTTTTCATCCAGGCTGATCTGCTTCCGGTCATAAAGCAGCATTACAGCCTGCAATGTTGCCGAAACCTTCGTAAGCGAAGCCAGGTCGTAAATCGTCTCGGGCGTAACACGGTCGTTGGTGCGATAGCTTAACCCGCCGAATTGTTTTTCATAAATGATCTTGCCCTGTCTGGCCACGAGTACCTCACAGCCGGGAAAAACATGGTCATTCACCGCCGCGGTGGCGATTTCATCGATTTTTTTTAGGGAAATACCATCCATGCCTACGCTCTCCGGTGTGCCGAATGCAATGCGGTTAATGGAAGTGGTGTTCACGCCGGTGCCCGTTTTGTAAGCCAATACCGACACCGGTAGGCGGCCTTTCGAGCTCAATGCGCCGAAAATAATCTGCGGCACAATCTCCTGTTGGTCCTTTCCGTCCTGGTTCGCGCAGATCAGCACGTCGGTGGCAGGGAAATACTGAATCGCGTAAGGCGTTCCGAACAGACAAAGAATCACTTTCTTGTTCTGCTGTTTGAGCTGGTTTACAAAATCAACCATACCTGTGGTCACGCCGTAGTTCCGGCCCGGCTTGGAGCTGATGCCGTGAATGTCGACGATAATTGTATTGTAAGGTTCCAGGTAACCCAGCATTTCGGTGATCTGCTCCTGCGACGACGGGCCGTCGTAAAACGAGTAGTTCCGCATGGGTTTATAGGTCGAAAGCATTTTCTGAAATGCCGTGCTGCTGCCCTCTCCAATGCTGACCGACGCCATATTGTTGTCTACTACCGAGCCGATCGGGAGCAGGTTATTGTCGTTTTTCACGACGGTCACGGCCGCTTCGCACAGTTCGCGGTACAGCTCCTTGCTCTTCTCGCTATTCAGGTCGGAATACAGGTTGTTAATGTCAATAGGCTGGTATTTGCTCAATCCGGCCCAGTATTTCGCCTGCAAAATGCGTTTGACCTTATCGTCGATGATCTTCTCGCTGATTTGTTTCGAGTTAATGGCGTCCTTAATGCGCGCCACCGTCTCGGCAATGCTCTCGGGGTAAAGCAGCACGTCGTTGCCTGCAACCAGTGCTTTGAGATTCACATCGGCAGGTTTGCCGTTTTTGAGCACACCACGCATATTCATCGCATCGGTAAATACCAGTCCGCGGAAACCAAGGTCTTTGCGTAGCAGGCCGTTCACGACCTTATCCGAAAGGGAGCTGGCCTGGTTGGGCGTGTTATCCAATGCAGGAATGTACAAATGGGCATTCAGAACGCCCATGAGGCTATCCGCGATCATCTCGCGGTAAGGGTACAGGTCCGTGTTGCTGAGTTGTTCCAATGAATGCGTCAGCACCGGCAATGTGAAATGCGAATCCGCATCGGTGTCGCCGTGGCCGGGGAAATGCTTGGCGGTAGCGATAACACGGTTGTGCTGCAAGCCCTTCATGTACGCGATCGACTTTCGGGCAACATTCTCCTTCTCTTCGCCGAACGAACGTATACCGATCACCGGATTGGCCGCATTGCTGTTCACATCCGAAACCGGCGCGAAGTTGATCTGAATGCCGAGGCGTTTGCATTGGCGCGCGATATCGCCACCCATGCGGTAAATAAGCTGATCGTTTTGGATCGAGCCGAGTACCATTTGTTTCGGGAAGGAAATCGTGCTGTCGAGGCGCATTCCGAGGCCCCATTCACCGTCGATACCGATGAAAAGCGGGATATTCGAATGCGATTGGTAACGGTTGGTAAGCTGGGCCTGTCCCACCGGACCGCCCTGGAAGAATATCAGGCCGCCGATCTGGTAATCGTTGATCAGCTTATCAATGTATCTGTAATGAGATTCGTCGCGGTTCGAGAAAGTCGCCACCATGAAAAGCTGGCCGATTTTCTGCTCGATGCTAAGGGATTGAAGGGTGCTGTCCACCCACTGGTTTTCAGGGAGAACAATGACCGGGTCGCGGTGCTTTTTAGGGGCTTTGTGCTTCACTTCCGGAATGGCAGCAGGCACAGGTTTGACAGCCACTGTTTTGACCGTCATCATTTTCCACGCGACAGAAGCCATGGAGGTGAGCACTACCAGCGCCACTACGATCACTGCAACACGAAACCGGCCGAACCACCAATTTTTCATACCTGAAAACACTGACTTAACGAGGGAATGTTAGGTTTTACAACTTCAACAACTGATTATCAAAAGTTACAATAATAACAATTTTCCGGCGCTTTGAGTCCTGCAAAATATCGTTTTAATGCAATTCTAATATTTGCCTGGCCGAATATCGTCTTGGTAATTACTGTTGGTACATCAAACTTGCTGCGTGAGCTTTTTGAAAATATCTTCCAGTGAACCGCCCGTTTCGCGCAGTGCCTGCAAGGAGCTGTCGCTTACTACTTTTCCTTTGTTAATAATGATTACCCGGTCGCACAATGCTTCTACTTCCTGCATAATGTGCGTAGAGAAGAGCACTGTTTTGTCCTTTCCGGCCGTGCGGATCACCTCGCGTATCTCCTGGATCTGGTTGGGGTCGAGGCCGGTTGTCGGCTCGTCGAGGATCAGCACATCCGGATTGTGCAAAAATGATTGCGCCAGTCCCACCCGTTGCCGGTAACCTTTCGAGAGTTGCCCGATCTTCTTCCTGCGCTCCGGTTCCAGCCCGCACATCGCGATCACTTCATCGACCCTTGCATTCAACGCAGCACCGCCCATTCTGTACAGTTTTCCTGAAAAAAGCAGGAATTCGGTCACATACATGTCCAGGTACAGCGGGTTATGCTCGGGCAGGTAGCCAATGGCCCTGCGTGCAGGCATAGGCTGCTGGATCACATCAAAATCCGAAACTTTGGCCACGCCCTCGGTAGGTTTGAGGTAGCCAGTCAGGATCTTCATCGTAGTGGATTTCCCTGCTCCATTGGGACCGAGAAAACCTACGATTTCGCCTTTTTTGAGGGTAAATGAAATCCCGTCGACCGCGCGCTGCGTTCCGTAAACCTTCGTCAGATTGGTGACTTCGATCATGCTTTAATTTCGAATGAGTGACCGGGTCGCCGGTACGATAAGTGAATGACTGAATGAGTGAATAAAGAAGTCAGGAATTGTCATGTATGGTCATGTGTTGTTTCTTTTATCCTGACATAATGGGCTATTCCTGACCACTCCTGACTACACCTGACCCAATGACTATTCATGACTACACCTGACTACACCTGACTATTCCTGACCATTCCTGACTCTTCTTGGCATCCATTACACTTTCAGGAATAATTTGTTTTTGTAAAGTAAATACATAAACGCCCATTGTACCGCGATAAATGCAATTACTTCACCCACCATTTCCACCGAATGCGGGAAATAGCTGAGCAGGCCGCCGAACAATGCACGGGCCGTGTAGCCGAAGTCGATGAACCTGCCGACCATGTATATCACAATCGAATTCATGCCTATTACCACGAAAAACAGCGTCCATTTGCGGTAGTTGAGCACATCCACGATCCAGTAGAACAACGCCAGCAGCAACGTGCTGAACCCGCCTGCGCAAAGCACGAACGAGCTGGTCCAGAGGTTTTTGTTAATTGGGAAAAAGTAATCCCAAACAAGGCATAGCAGCAGGCTGACGACTCCTGCAAAAACCAGGTACGTAACTTTGCTTTTCTGAGACATGACTTCACCACTGGTCCGCAGCAGCTCACCGGCGAAGATACCCATTAGTCCGGTTGCAATGGCGGGGATCGTCGATACGAGCCCTTCCGGATCGTGAATCGTGAGGTGCAGACGGCCCGGGATCAGCATTTTGTCGATGTAGCTGGCCGGGTTGCAATCGATGGTGAGCATGCCGGCACCGCAGCCGGGCACGGGATAGAACATCATGAACAGGTAATAGCCGATCAGCAGTCCGCCGAACCAGATCCAGCGTGCGCGGTAGCCGAAATAGAGGTAGATGATCTGCGCGAACATGCCCGCGAGCCCGATGCGCGCGAGTACGCTCGGATAGCGCATCTGCGACCATTCCGTTTCGAAAAGGCCGTTGTTATAAATGATCCCTAAAATGACGAGGATAATGCCGCGCTGGATCACCTTGCGGATCAGCTGCGACGGCGGTACGCCTTTTTCGAGGCGGCTTCCGAGCGAGAAGGGTGTCGAAACGCCAGCCATAAAGAGGAATGTGGGGAAAATGAGGTCGTAAGCCCGGAAACCGTTCCAATCGGGGTGGGTAAACTGATGAGCCAGGAATATCGCCCACGACCAGCCGGTGGCTTTGGCGAGCACATGGAAAATTTCTTCGCCACCCGAAATCCAGAACATATCAAAACCACGCAACGTATCCAGGGACAATAACCTTTGTGAAGGAGCACTATCTTTCATCTGACAAAACAGGGTGTAGGGAAATAAAATTTGGAAAATAGAATGGAGTTTGAAATAAAACCAATAGCAACTACTGTAAAGATTGCAAAAAATACCATCCGTGGTTCCGGCAAAAACCATATTTATTTGAATAAGCCTATAAGTGTCGCGGATAATGAAAAACGGGAGTGATATATGATGGTCGCCGGAACCACCGTTATATGCATCGAATTTTTAACCCATTATCACCCCATGAAAAGAATCCTGACGCTGATTTTCGCTTTCGGTCTGCTGCTCGGCAGTCTTGTAACTTCCAACTCATTCGCACAAAACAGTCGCGGTGGCGACCGCCGCACCGACGTCAGGCGGAGTGACGATTTCCAAGACGACGAGGCTGTAACCAACAGCAAGCTCAACAACCGGCGCCTCGAAAAGAACATGGACAAGTACGCCGACCAGCTTCAACTCACGAAGCGTCAGCAGAAACAGCTCAAAAAAATCGACCGCCGTTATGCCAGGATGGAAAGGAAAATGAAGCGTCGGGGCGATAACAAACGCAGTGACCGCCGGCGCCTGGCCGAAGAAAAGCGCATTGAAATCATAGAAATACTAACACCCGAGCAACAGCAGACGCTGGAAGCACTATCGAAAAAGGGGCGGTTTAGTTTTGATCAGTTGTTTGGAAGATAGGGCGTCCGTGATAGTCAAATCATAATAATTTGGGATTCAAATCCAGAATAATCTTAATATTTTTGGATTTGAATCCTTAAATATCATAATTTTATTGGATTCAATTCCTGAATTATGATAGTCAGAAGTCAACAAGAGGTGGCATTAGCCTATCTTTTTAGAGGTAAGGCGCTTATTATTTACGGTCCAAGGCAAGCAGGGAAAACCACTTTCTCTGAACAGCTGCTTGCAATCGTTGCTAAAAAGACACTGAGACTCAATGGCGACGATGCCGATACCAGGGAAGCTTTTCTCCGCCCGAATGCGACGCTCATCGAAAGAATAATCGGGGATAACGAGGTTATATTCATCGATGAAGCACAGCGCATTCAGGATGTGGGGCTTGTGATCAAAATTATAGTCGATCGCTTTAAGCAGGTACAGGTAATAGCAACGGGCTCCTCATCCTTTGAGTTGGCTGGCAATATTAATGAACCACTAACCGGTAGGCGGTATGAAATGCAGTTGCTTCCCATTTCATATGAGGAATTGGTCAAATACACCGATTACCTCACTGAACAACGGCTTTTGGAACAACGACTGATTTATGGCTCGTACCCGGAAATCGTCACCGATCCTGTGAATGCTGAAAAGCATCTCAAACTGATTGCCAACAGCTATTTATATAAAGATTTGCTCGTGCTCGAACAGATCAAAAAGCCTGTTTTACTAGAAAAGATCGTTAAAGCGATTGCCTTGCAGGTGGGGAGCGAGGTGAGCGTTACAGAAATCGGGCGGCTTGTTCAGGCGGATAATAAAACCGTGGAAAAGTACATCGATTTGCTGGAAAAGGCATTTGTACTCTTCACCGTTCCTGCATTTTCAGGCAATGTGCGCAATGAAATAAAAAAGGGACGGAAGATTTACTTCTATGACAACGGAATCATCAATGCGGTTACCAATAATTTCAACCCCATTAAAAACCGAAATGATGTGGGTGCATTGTGGGAAAACTACCTGATCAGCGAGCGCAAGAAGTTTTTGAACGCGAAAGAGCTTGATGCAAAAATATACTTCTGGCGGACTACGCAGCAACAGGAAGTAGATTATATAGAAGAGGTAAAAGGAGAATTACGCGCGGTTGAATTCAAGTGGAATCCGGATGCGTCTGCAAAGTTTCCGTCGACCTTTTTAAACAACTATCCCAAAGCAAAAAATACGCTGGTAACTCCCGCAAATCGCGACCAGTTTCTGACCTCGTCGGAGTTCTAAACGCTTAACGAACATCGAAACCTACAATTCTTGACCATTCCTGACAACACCTGACCCCTACTTCAACCCTTCCAACCAAGCCTCAACGGTCGGGCCCGACAAGTCGAACAGCAGCCCCGGCAGAATACCAACCAGAATCGTAAGGATCACCAGTGGCACGAGCATGAACTTTTCGCGGCGCGTGAGGTCGGTGAGGACTTGCGTGGTGGCGTTTTTGTACCAGAAGGAACTGAAAAACATGCGCTGGTAGGTCCAGAGGAAGTAGCCTGCGGCAAGGACTATACCCAATGTGGATAGTGCAGGAATCCAGACGGGCAATGCGTCGGACTGGAATCCACCCATGAGTGTGAACAGCTCTCCCACGAAGCCCGAGAAGCCTGGTAGGCCCAGGGAGGCGAAGAATGCAATACCGGTGACGACGGTATATTGCGGCATGACGGTGATCAGGCCGCGGTAATGGTCGATGCGGCGGTCGTGGGTACGATCATAAAGCACGCCGGTGAGCAAGAACAGCATTGCCGACAATATACCGTGGCTAACCATTTGGTAAATGGCGCCATTGAAACCTTCGGGCGTGAATGCAGCGATCCCGAGCAGCACGAAGCCCATGTGCGAAACCGACGAGTAGGCGATCATTTTTTTCAGGTCGCTTTGCCCCAATGCATTGAAGCCGCCGTAGACAATGGAGATCATCCCCAGAATGGCGAGCGGAATGGCGCTGTACAGGGCCTCGGCCGGGAAGAAGCCATCGACGATCCGGATGAACCCGTAACCCCCGATTTTCAACAAAATACCCGCGAGCACGACCGATATGGGCGTAGGCGCTTCCACGTGCGCGTCGGGTAGCCACGTATGCACGGGCACGACGGGCAGTTTCACCGCGAAACCGATAAACAGGAACCAGAATGCGAGCAAACGTACCGGAATATCGGCAATGAAAAATTCCGATGCGGCGCTCAGAATCGAGCCAGGAATATAATTGCCAGGATCAGCCAGGTAGGTGAAACGGAATGTGTGAATGAGTTGTTCCGGCGCGATCTTTCCATCAAAAAGCCATTGCTGGATCTGCGGGATCATGTCGGGGTGCACCGCATCTTCGGGCCCAATGAGGCCTACCATGCGTGCGGTTTCGATCGGGTCGATCACCGAAAGGTAGAGGCCGATCATGACGATCAGGATCAGCAATGAGCCGAGGAATGTGTAAATAAAGAATTTCAATGCAGCATACTCGCGCCGCGGGCCGCCCCAGAGGCCGATGAGGAAGTACATCGGCAGGAGCATGAATTCGAAGAAGAGGTAAAATAGGAAGAAGTCCTGCGCCAGAAAACAGCCCATTACGCTGCCGCTGAGCAGCAGGTACAGGCCAAAATACGCCCTTGATTTGTGGTTGACATTCCACGAACTCACAACGCCCACGAGCAGTACCACCACGGCGAGCAGTACCAGTGGGAAGCTGATCCCATCCACAGCCAATGCATAATCAATGGACACCACACCCAGCGAGCCGATTGGTAATGTGATCCATTCGCGGACTTCCGAAAGTTGCAGCGCAGCGTCCTGACTACTAAATGACAAATAACTGACAGCTGTAACCACTACTTCCAACAGCAATGCAACCAGCGCGATGAGCCGGAAATTATGCTGGCTATCGACCGGCCAGAATGCGACGGCAGCGGCGCCCAGTAATGGTATGGCAATTAAGAAGGTGAGTATATGATCAATCATCAAGCATTAATTTAACCGGCAGGGCTGCGTTACATCGCAACCAGCCACAATATCAACAAAAACACGCCCATTACCGTCACGATATAGTACGACTGTATCCGTCCGCTCTGCATGTTCCGCGCGGCTTGTCCTGCTGAGCGGATGGAGAAAACGGTCAGATTTACGGCGCCGTCGACAAACATCCTGTCGATCCAGGCAATAAAGTGCCCGAACACCAGGCTGCCTTTGGCTACCAGATCGACAAGGGCGTCGACAATATTCTTTTCGAAGGCTTTGAGGTACTTCGCAATCAGTTCGAAGGGAATGAGGAAATATTGCTCGTTGGAATAACCGCGCAGCCAGTTGAGCGGGCTTTGCGCAGGCTCGCCGGCTGGTATCGGATCATTCACTTTGAATGGATTATCGGCAGTTGTTTCGCGATAAGCCAGGAAGATCGAAGCAAACGTAACGGTGCTCGCTACGAACGGCACCCAAATCACATGCTCCCCATGCTCCTTGCCGATCCAATGCAGGAACCAGCCCTCGGCATTGAATGGATTGATCGAAAACCAGAAGAACAGCGACAGTGCCGAAAGCAGCGCCATAGGCAGCCACATTGCTATGGGCGACTCGTGCGGGTGCACAGCCGCGGGAAAGCGCTTTTCTCCAAAGAATACCAGCCAAACCTGACGTGTCATGTAAAATGCAGTTAACCCGGCCGACGCAATGACCAGTATTGGGAATACGTAGCCCAACGCGCCAAATTCCGAAGCCCAGAGGAAACCTTCGGTGATAATGGCATC
>Ga0065165_1000481_pt1 | contig 62027 bp, 51 predicted proteins | sample AraplaMF_Cvi_mMF_FD_63813 | JGI IMG/M metagenome (GOLD analysis project Ga0065165, IMG submission 63813) | Arabidopsis root microbial communities from the University of North Carolina, USA - plate scrape MF_Cvi_mMF (version 2) (version 3) | ecosystem: Host-associated > Plants > Roots >...
GATGACTACGGTCTGCCGAAATCCCTTCTATCGTAGTAATCGTTTTTCCTTCCGCCTTCGTCACCGGGTAGCTGCATGAACGGATCGGATTTCCATCGAGGTGCACCGTACACGCACCGCATAAAGACATACCGCACCCGAACTTCGTTCCGGTAAGACCAACCACATCGCGTATCGCCCATAACAGAGGCATGCCCGGATCGACGTCGATCACACGATCAACACCGTTAATTTTAAATGCAATACTAGCCATAGAAAGTTTGGTTTTGTCGATACCGGCGAAATCACCGCTATCCCGAATATAGTCATTCCGGCGATAAAGTTAAACGGTCCTATGCAAACCCGAAATAGTGGAAAATGCAAGGAACACGTAATCCCGGCCACGGTGACGGCTAACTGAAAAATTAGCAGCAATGTCGCCTATAGAAAATCCCAGGCAATGAACTCTCCCCTCGATAATCCCAGCCAACGTGAATGTAACGGTGGCTGAACAACATCACGCGCCGCGCAGGTCTGCCAGGAGCTACAGAATCCTTGCTATCAAATCCGCTACCACGTCTCTCCATGCCTCAAGCTGACCGGACGCTTCGAACTGTGCTTTCAACTCGGAATCAGCAGTTATACGATTCATCGCCCGCACAGCATCGTCAATCGTATGGTGTTCAAGGGGCTCGTTCTCGTGACTGGCCACCCAATCGGATGCATCATCGGGCAAATCTGTAGCCGGGTTGCCTTTAACCGCCGCGATATACTCGATCGCCGCCAGCGCACGCGAACAAATATACGCGTCAGGAACGTCACCATCCGGAACAATAATTACCGCTTCAATGGCGTCGAGCACATAGGCCCACCCATCATCATCCATTTCACCAACGAGATCCATCGCCTCGTCATTCTCAAAGTTTCTGACTCCCCAGGCTCCCATAGTAGTATGTAGTTGATTTCAATGGTCAAATCTACACGATGACAACTATCGAAGCGAGGGATTTCTATAAAATTATCAACAAGATGAAACAAACGGATATAAACGCAGCAAATCTATCACATCGCCATTATCTGTCACACCCCGATCATCAGGCTCACCACAATCTGGCAGTAAATCGCCAAAGGCAAAATTAAAGGTAACATCATTCCTCGTCGGCATAAACCCAGCAAGCTTCGTAATACAACCGCGCGGACCAACACTCACAAACTCGTAAACATTGTGCCCCGCATCCAATACACCCACTTCATAAATTGTATATTCATATAAGCTTACAAATTACAACATCACGCACATACCATAAACATCATACATAATAACGCTTTCGTACATAACATACACATTCAATCAGCATCGCCATAAAACAATCACAACGCACACATTACCCAAAAGAACACTCTCACAAGACCAACACATAAAAAAACACTACGCCATACACATAACATGAATACAAAGATCACCACACAAACGAACCACACCATAGCGCACATACCCTGACTAACAGATCATCTCACAACAGCCGCCATTACAAGCCCGCGAATCAATGACCACATAAGTCACACGCATACACACCCTCATGGTGCTCCATGCATAAGTATCGCCCCTCCAGAACGTCCATCACCACCTTGCCGCACGCCTAATCACGGACTTGCACGGATTAAACATGTTGATTTACGTCATTCATGGACGCCACAACCCACCCATCACCGCAATTTTAATATCGGTTTAATGTCGATTTAAGGTCTTTACACCGGAAGTCCCTGCCTGTATACCGAAATTTGCAAACACAAAAAGTCGTTACCAGGCTTTCGCATGACCATGAAAATATCGCAAAGTATCCTCCTCTGCTTTTCTATCATCCTGGTTCTTTTCTCGGTTACAACCGTTATTAACCACAGGCAGGCAACGTTGATTCTCGACAATGTGGGGCAACTCGACCGCTCCAACATCATCACACGACAGAGCAACCGCTTCCAGCGCAACTTCCTCACCATGGTTAGCGGCCTGCGCGGATACCTAATTACCGGCGACTCGTCGTTTATCCAGATCTATGACTCTGCGCAGATCGACAACGACGAAATCCTCGATGACCTCAAAACGCTGATGGCCGACAACGCCGAGCAACGTACCGTACTGCACGACATCCACGAACTCCAACACTATTGGAAAGACGAATTCGCACACCCACTGCTCTCGGCGAAACACCAGGCCATAGTATCGCCAGGCGACCACAGCGCGTTCCGCGCACTATATCGCGAGAAACTCGTCAACGAGCTCGAAGAAGATGTCCAGCTCAGCATCCAACACAAATTTGCCGACCTTACCCTGCACGAATATCCCACACGCGCCGCCGATCGAAAAGAACTTATGGCGCAAGTGCATAACACCGAGTACTTGTCTCTGGGGCTTACCGTGATTTCTGTGATCATTGGCGGAGGCATCGCCATCTTTATAGCCAGAAAAATATCCGACCGCCTAAAGAAAATGGCGGGCATGGCACACGAAATTGCCGGTGGTAACTACACCATACGGCTACCCGAAAAAGGCCGCAGCGAAGTGAGCCGGCTCGGCCTCGCGTTAAACAATATGGCCGAAACACTCGAAGCCAAGGCCGCCGTCCTGAACCGGCGCAACGAAGACCTCGAACAATTCGCCTACACCATATCGCACGAACTCAAAGCGCCGCTGCGCGGCATTAACAACGTAGCCACATGGATTGCCGAAGACGGCCTTACCGACCTATCGGCAGAAACACAACAATATCTGCGGCTCATCAAAGCCAAAGTAAGCCGCGCCGAAACAATACTTAAAGCCATCTTTGTCTATACACGATCGGGCCGCGAAGCATTAAGTAAAGAAGTGGTAGATGTGGGACAGCTGCTGGGTGAAATACGCGACGATGTGGCGTACGATAAATCCATTGCCCTGTCGGTTCAGCCAGACATGCCGGTGTTGTTTACCGAGCGTATCCCCCTGTTACAAATCTTCACAAACCTCATCGTAAACGCCTTCAAATACCACGATAACCCAAGAGGCTCCGTAAAAGTATCATGGGCGATCCATGGCGATTACTACACATTCGCTGTAGAAGACGACGGCCCTGGCATTAACCCAAGGCACCACGACCGTATCTTCACCGCCTTCGAAACACTTCACGGCGACGATACCTCGAACAGTACAGGCATAGGTCTGGCCATCGTTAAAAAAATCCTCGACGATCGGAACCTCTCCATTCACATCGCGTCAGAACCCGGCAAAGGCTCCACCTTCACCTTCATCTGGCCAAAAAATGAAACATGATCACACGGGTAATACACATATTACTGGTAGACGACGACACCCTTGACCAGGAAGACGTACGCAGAGCACTCGACCGGCGTAACATTTTACACCGCCTTACTATAGCCCGCAACGGTATCGAAGCACTCGACTACCTGGAGCGCACAACGCACCGGCCAGACATTATCCTGCTCGATCTGAACATGCCCAGGATGAGCGGCTTCGAAATGCTCGCCACACTGAAAAGTCGCGATGAATGGAAAGACATCAAAGTCTTCATCGTAACCGTATCGAACGACGTTGCCGACAAACGCGCCGCCGCCGACCTGGGCATATCAGGCTTTATCACCAAACCACTCAAGCTCGAAAGCCCCGCATCCGCCGATGTATTCAACCTCATGATGGACATCATGAACATACACTGACACGCGCAAAAAAACAGAAGCCCACTCCTACTTGTAAGCGGGCCTCTGCATTGCACAAATAAACACCTTGATACGGCAAAAGTAATTTCATGCGGTTAACACATCATGTTCTCACCATTAAAACGACATTAAAAGCATATTAAAAGCTTTCGTGTAAGAAGTTTCACAAAGCCGCAAATCTTTCTTAGTTTCGGCAGGCTACAACCAATCGTGATGAAAGTTCTAATCATTGAAGACGAAGTACAGGTATCGAACTCCATCCGGCAAGGGCTTGAAGAACAGGCATTCGCCGTTGACGTGGCCTACGACGGCAACATCGGCGAACGACTCGCGCTCAGCCGCGATTATGACGTAATTGTGCTCGACATCGTCATACCCGGGATCAACGGCTTCGATCTTTGTAAAATCCTTAAGAAAGAAAAACCTGAAGTCCCGGTGCTCATGCTTACTACCCTAAGCACCACGGCCGATAAGGTAACAGGCTTCAATGCCGGAGCTGACGATTACCTGTTAAAGCCCTTTGAATTTGAAGAACTTACCGCCAGGCTACGTGCCCTGGCCCGCCGCGCCGCCGGCGGTGGAGTAGCTTATGGCAACGTCCTGCGTTTTGGAGACCTCAAACTCGACCTCGAAAAGAAAGTGGCCATTCGTTCAGGCAAAGTCATCAAGCTATCGGCTAAAGAATTCGCATTACTGGAATTCTTCATGCGCAACCCTGGAAAAGTTGTTCCCCGCGCTGAACTATCCGAAAAAGTATGGGACATTAAATTCGAAACCGGAACCAACGTAGTAGAAGTATACATCAACATGCTCCGGAATAAGATCGATAAAGACTTCAGCCAAAAACTTTTGCAGACACGTATCGGACTCGGGTATGTGCTAAGCATGGAAGCATGAACATACGCACCCGCCTCACCGTAATATTCTTCGCCCTCTTCGCCGTTCTGCTCTCCATCATTCTGGGCGCCATCTACTACTTCTCGGCCGATTACCGAAAAGAAGACTTCTATCGTCGTCTGAAAAACCGGGCCATCAACACCGCCATGGTACTGACCGATATAAAAGAGGTAAATGCCGACCTGCTGCGTCGTATGGAGCACAACAACCCGGCAAGTCTGCCCGGCCAGTACATCCTGATCTATAACGAAAAAAACGAAATGGCCTACCACTCACAAGGCCTGCCCGTGGTTAACGTAGACACCGCGTTGTTAAACCGCGTGCGCCGCGAAAACGAAATAGCGTATCATGGCGATAAATTCGAAGTACTGGGTTTCATGGTCAACAACCGGCATCACAGCTTTGCCGTAATTGCCGCCGCGACCGATGTATACGGGCTCGATGCGCTTCAAAACCTGCGGCACGTAATCATCATCACCTTCTTCATCAGCATGCTCATCGTCATCGTGCTGGCCTGGTTCTTCGCCGGGCGCGTATTACGCCCCATCTCCGCCATCGTTAAACAGGTTGGCAACATCACCGAACTCAACCTCAACCGTAGGCTCGACGAAGGCAACAAACGCGACGAACTCAGCAAGCTCGCCCAAACCTTCAACCACATGCTCGAACGACTGCAGCGCGCCTTCGTAGCACAGAAACACTTCATTGCCAACGCCTCGCACGAAATCAAAACACCCATCACCGTCATGTCGGCGGAAGTCGAAGTATCACTGCTGTCACCCCGCGACGAAGCGTATTACATACGCGTGCTACGATCCGTACTCAACGGGCTCCGAGGCCTCAATGGCCTCTCCTCCCGACTGCTCATGCTTGCCCAGGCCAGCAGCGACGAACCCGAACTGAACTTCGATGTAATCCGCATCGACGATGTGCTCTGGGAAATGAAAGCCGAACTCCTGAAGGCCTTCCCGGAATACGTAGTAGACATCAACTTCGGCATGAACCTCAACGCAGATCACCTCGCCCTCGACGGCGACGAACAGCTGATGCGCGTTGCCATGCTGAACCTGATGGACAACGGCTGTAAATATTCCGACGCCAACACCGTACACATATACCTCGAATCCAACACAACCCAACGGTTAACCATCACGTTTAAAAATACAGGCAAAGGCATCGGCCCCGACTACATCGACCGGATATTCGAACCCTTCTATCGTGCAAAAAATGCCACACTGATAAAAGGCTCCGGCATCGGCCTGTCACTGGTACACCGCATCATACAACTCCACGGCGGCAACGTATCGGTTACCTCTGTTCCCGGCCACACAACCGAATTCATCGTAGAACTAACCGTTCATAAAGAAGACCGCTAATTTTAATATCGATTTAATTTCGATTTAATTCCCGTCAGGTTGTTTCGGCAGTAGATAGCCAGTTACTTGTACCCCATGCATAACGCTAGGGGGAAAAACATACTGGCATGGCACACCGGATAACGGAGTAACTATGGGAATGAACAACACAGATAACGAAAGAACACTGGTACTCATCAATGGAAACCCAAAAGACCAGGTAGTCTTTATCGAAGCGCTAAGTACCGTGGCACCCAAAGCACAGTTCCTGCTGGCCAACAACTCGGTAGAAGCTCTCGAAATCCTGGTAGAAGATAACATCGTTCCTGACTGCATCATTGTAGAACTCACCATGCGCGGCATAAGCGGTACCGACTTTCTGCGCGAAGCCCGCAAGATGCCCGCGTTGCGACACGTACCTGTGATCATACACGCCCCCGAGCCCATACCACACCGCGTATCCCAACTAAAACGCATGGGCGCATTCGCCATCTACTTCAAGCCCTACAACTACTGGGGAGTCTGCAACATCCTCAACCTCTACATGCAGGAAGATATTTTCAAACTGAGTTTAAACTAACTTTTGGTTAGGGTCGATTAGTTGTGCTTTGATCCGGAAGCTGTCCTACAAAGACAGCTTCTTTAGTTTATTTCTCCCCTATACACTACGGCCCTCCTTACGATATTCCCCGACCTCACACTGATGTTGCATGAACGCCCCGGCATTGCAACCGCCCTTCGCCCACCCTTCGCCCGCCATAGCTGTTTCAGCGACGGCGGGATCGCGGTTTCATCGACGGCCACTACCTGATTATCCCATCCTCCTAAAGCATTAAATGTTTTCAGGCTTCCACCCGTATATCAGGAAAAGCCCCTTTTATGTATATTGGCAAAAATATACGGATCGTTGTATGAAGAAACTCATCCTAATCACCCTCCTCCTCCATAGCGCTATCTACTCCGCCCACGCCACCCACTTACGCGCCGGGCAAATTACTGTAAAGCAAATTCCGGGGCGGCTAACCTGTGCCATAACCATTACCGTCTTTACCAATACAAAAAACACTACCGTTCTTTTCGGCGGCGAACAGGACGAACTGAACTTCGGCGACGGTTCACCAATAACCCTTGTCCCTGAAACATATAACACGATTCGCACCGACCTTAATCCTGACGGCAGTCTCGCCATGGCTTCGTATACCACCTACCATACGTATTCAACGCCAGGAAAATACCTCATCAGCTACCGCGAGCCCAACCGCAATGAAGGCATTATCAATATGGATAATTCGGTAAATACGACTTTCTATATTGAAACGTGGATAACGCTCACGCTCGACGGCACCGGATACCAAACCCCGACATTGTTGATGGACAGACCGGTACTGCTAACGAACGCCGGCTTCAACTATTCAGAATCGTTAGCCTGTTCGGATCCGAATAACTATCAGTTGTATTACACCCTGGCCACCCCGCGGCGCGACCGGGAAATGCTTGTCGAAAACTACATTCTGCCGGAAAACGTATCGATAGACCCGGTCAGTGGCCTGTTAACCTGGGACGGAAAATTCAAAGGAGCCAACACCGTAGGTGAGTATGCCTTCGCCGTAAAAATATACCAGGTAAAAGATGGAGAAATCATAGGCTACATGCTCCGTGACTTCCAGGTCATCCTCACCGCAGATATGACCGAACAGCCTACCCTGGTCGGTAATGCCCAGGACAGTAAAAGTGTATTCGTGGCAGATGGTACCACAACCCGGTTCCGCGTAGCCGCCGGCAGCTCCGAAGCCAAAAAGATCATACTCCAGGTAAAATCAGAACTGGCCACCTTCGAAAACAACTTCACCTACACCATCGAAGACTCCACCCACAACGCCGTAAACTACAAAGTAGCCAAAATCTCCATTACCAATACCGACGCCATTGTTCGAAACACACCCTATCAAATTATTGTAAGAGGAATCTTCGACAACAAAGTAACCAAAGACCTCGCCTACGTTATCGCCACCAAAGATATCGACTTCGAAACCGACATCCCGGTAGGAACAGAAGACAACCACAACCTCCCTGGTATTGTGCTAACGCCCAATCCCGTAAAGAATCATCTCCAAATCCAAAACGACACCAACACTTCCACCACCATCCGCATTCACGACCTCACCGGCAAACTCTGGCATCAGCAAACCATTCGCACCACCACCTCCATCAACCTCACCCAGCTCCCGCCCGGCCTCTACATCTGCATCCTCACCCAAGCCACCAAACTCACAACCTACAAAATCATCAAAGAGTAAGACTCTCTCCCATCCCCCAAGCCGCCCCCGTTCCATAACCAACCTCACACTTCACTCTAATTTTGCATTGTCGCTCTCGCACTCCGCACTCGCACTGTTTACCTCCATCCTCCTCCAAGCGCCCGGTACAACACCGCATGGTTCTGCAATAGCTCCTTCTTCAGGTGTGCCAGCTCCAGCTCCACATCCAGTAATCGTCGCTGCGCCGTAATCACTTCCAGGTACGACGCATAGCCTACGCTGAAAAGATCGTTCGAGTTGTCAAATGCACGACGTTGCACGGTAGCCTCTTCATCCTTCAGGGCTATTTGCTGCTGCAGGTTCGACAGATTATTCAACACCACATACACCTCATAATAAGCCGTAAGCAACGATTGCTGATACTGCATCAGCGCAATGTGCTGACTGGCGGATGCTGCGGCATAGATCGCTTTAATACGTCCTCGTTGAAATATCGGCGCCGTGAGACCTGCGCCCAGGCTATAGGCCGCAGAGCCCGGCGACATAAACCACTTCGATACCTCAAAGGCTGAAAAGCCCGCGGCAGCCGATAACGACAGCCCTGGGTAAAACGCCGCCCGCGCTGCGCCCACATCGGCATGCGCGGCCCGCACATTAAGCTCGGCCTGACGGATATCGGGACGATGTCGCAATAATTGCTCCGTCGTTCCGACAGCAACGGCAGACACGCTATCATACGCGGCTATACTACTGCGGTTGAGAGCGTGTGTATAGCGACCAATCAACCGGTTAAGTCCGGCTTCGGCAGCCAGGATCTCCTGGTTCACTTGCACCAGTCGTGACCGGGTGTTGAGCAGTTGCGCCTCGAACTGATCTACCGCCAGCTGGTTTACGCGGCCTCCGGCTTTCTGAACCTTTACAAGATCGAACCCGATTTCCTGCAACCGTAAATTCTCCAGTAACACAGTCCGCTCCTGGTCGAGCCCTACCAGGGCATAATAGTTCTCGGCAATCGTGCTGATAAGCTGCGACGCTACGCCATGACGTACCTCTTCCGAAGCCAGCAGCCTCGCCTGTGCCGCCTTACGCCGGTTCGAGAGCTTCCCCCAAAGGTTGGCTTCCCAGTTAAACGTAAGACCGGCAAACAACTCGGGATAAGGGTCAGGCAGCTTCTTATCGCTGGGCAATGTCTCCGAGCGGTTTGTGTCGTCGTTGCCTATGCCGTTCATCGTATACTCGCCATAGCGGTCCACCGTAGTGCGTATCGCGGCATTCACACCGGGCAGCAGGGCTGCGCGTTCCACCACATAGCTCGCGCGTGCAACCCGCACGTTATCAAGGGCGATCTGCACGTCGGGATTGTGCGCCAGACCTTCGCGGATCAGGCTCGTCAGACACGTATCGGCATAGAACAAATGCCACGGCTGCGTAGCCACATTGGCTGTATCCGCCTGCGCTACACCATACGACGCAGGCAGTGTATTCTTAACGTCCAGCGGTTTATTGGCTACCCCACAGGCCACCAACAGATAAAATGATGACAACACCAAAGCGCCCTGCGCAATCTTCTTCCCTAGGTTTCTCATACTGTATCGCCGCTTGTTTTAACAGACATTGCTGATTTCTTGGATCTGGATTGAATCGTTTCAAAAATGAAGTATAGCCCAGGCACCAGGAAAATACCGGCCAGTGTGCCGATCACCATACCGCCGGCGGCTGCCATACCGATCGACCGGTTTCCGATAGCACCCGCGCCAGACGCGATGCACAGCGGTATAAGCCCCGCCACAAACGCAAACGACGTCATAAGGATAGGCCGCAAACGCGCCGTGGCACCGGCCACAGCCGCCTGTAATACTGAATAACCTTCATTACGCCGCTGCATGGCAAACTCCACAATAAGGATCGCGTTCTTACCCAGCAAACCGATAAGCATAACCAGCGCCACCTGCGCATAGATATTGTTCTGCAACCCGGCAAACAGCAGGAACAGATACGAACCGAAAATACCCGCGGGCAACGACAGAATAATAGACAGCGGCAGCAGATAACTTTCATATTGCGCAGCCAGCAGCATATACACAAAGAACAAACACACCGCAAAGATGATCATCGCCTGATTACCCGACTTGATCTCTTCACGCGATACGCCAGACCATTCAAACGTATAGCCACGCGGCAGCATCTCGGCGGCCGTTTCATTTACTGCGGCAATAGCATCACCGCTACTGTATCCCGGCGAGGGCTCGCCGTTAATCATAGACGACGTAAACATATTATAGCGCGTAAGCTGCTCCGGGCCGTATGCCGGTTCAACCGTCATAAAGCCAGACACCGGAACCATCTCGCCGCCGTCGTTCTTAATATAAAGCTTTAAAATATCACGCGGGTTCGTGCGGAACGATGGTCCGGTCTGCACCATAACCTTATACATCTGCCCGAAGCGAACAAAGTTCGTGGCGTAGAAGCTGCCCACCAGCGTCTGTAGCGCGTCCATAGCATTCTTCACCGATATGCCCAGCTTGGAAGCCTTGTCGTAATCCATACGCAGCAGATATTGCGGGAAGTTCGGGTCGAAGCTTGTAAACGTATTCTGTATTTCCGGACGGGCATTCAGCGCCTCGATAAACTTGTCCGTCATCTCGGCGGTCGCCAACAGCGTACCGCCGGTGCGATCTTGCAAACGAAGTTCAAACCCGCTGGCATTACCAAAACCCGGTACCGCGGGCGGCGGGAAGAACTGGATCTCGGCTTGATTCTCTGAACCGGCGCTGGCCTGCAACGTTTCGATAAGCTCGTTCACCGTCTTATCGCGTTCGTGCCACGGCTTCAGGTTGATCATCACCATACCGTACGACGATCCGGCCGATTCCGTCATCAAACTGTATCCGGCAAGCGTCGACACCGACTCCACGGCCCCCTCGTCCGACACCATTTTTTGAAGGCGGTCAAGCACCTCCTGCGTACGCTCAACCGTGGCACCAGGCGGCAACGTAACGTTCGCATAGATCATACCCTGATCCTCCGTGGGAATAAAGGCGGTTGGCAGCAAACCGTTTAACCCTACTACTCCTATGATGAATGCTGCCAGAATCCCGCCGATAATAACTCTGCGCCCCGCAACCCGGTTAAGCCCGGACGTATAGCGGTTTTCGAGCGCCGTATAGTTAACATTGAACTGATGAAAGAACCGTTGCAACACATTACGCTTGCCTTCGGCAGTAGGATGCTGTGGCCGCAACATCAGCGCACACAGCGCCGGCGACAGCGTTAACGCGTTCACCCCCGAAATCACAATCGAGATCGCCAGCGTAAGCGAGAACTGCCGGTAAAACACCCCGACCGGACCAGACATAAACCCTACGGGAATAAACACGGCCGACATAACCAACGTAATCGCGACAATAGCTCCCGATATCTCCTTCATAGCCGCCAGCGTGGCATCCAGCGCCGACAGCTTAAGCTCGTGCATCTTCACGTGCACCGCCTCCACAACCACAATGGCATTATCTACCACAATACCGATAGCCAGTACCAGCGCAAAAAGCGTAAGCAGGTTTATCGAAAACCCGAACATATCCATGAAGAAGAACGTACCGATCAACGATACCGGTACCGCAATGGCCGGGATCAACGTAGAACGGAAGTCCTGAAGGAAAATAAAAACCACAATTGATACCAGGATAAACGCTTCAATCAGCGTGCGCACCACCTCCTTGATCGAGGTATCGAGAAACCGCGACACATCATACGATACGTTGTACTCCATACCCGGGGGGAACGACGATACCTTCAGTTCCTCCATACGGGCCTTGATGTTCTGAATAACCTCGCGTGCGTTAGACCCGGGACGCTGCTTGATCATAATCGATGCCGAGGGCATACCGTCCGTGGTAGAGATCATATCGTAGTCCAGGGAACCAAATTCAACATCGGCGACATCGCTGATCCGGAGAATTGCCCCGTCGTTATCGGCTTTGATGGCGATATTGGAATATTCTGCTTCCTCGGTAAACTTACCCGTATACCGTAATACATATTGCAACATCTGTGGCGCCTGATCCGAGCTTATGCCGGTAGCACCCGGAGCGGCTTCAATATTCTGGCGCTGCAGCGCATCAACCACATCCTGAGCAGAGATTGCATAAGCAGCCATCCGGTCAGGCTTCAACCAGATACGCATCGCATAATCCCGTGCGCCCATGATCTCGACGAACCCTACTCCGTTGATCCGCTTCAGCTCATGAAGAATATTGATATCCGCAAAGTTGTACACGAACTTCTCGTCGTGGGTAGAATCCGAGCTGGTAATGTTCAGATACATCAGCATACTGCTCACTTCCTTCTCGGTAACCACACCGGCCTTGATAACCTCTTCGGGCATCTCGTCAAGCACACTGGTAACACGGTTCTGAACATTCACCGTAGCCAGGTCAGGATCGGTACCCGATTCAAAGAACACCTGAATGAGCGTAATACCGTTATTACTACATACCGACGACATATACGTCATACCGGGCACACCGTTAATAGCCCGCTCCAACGGCGTAGCTACTGTTTTGGCGCACACTTCGGCGTTCGCGCCGGTATAGCTCGCCGTTACCGTTACCGAAGGCGGCTCGATCGATGGAAATTGCGTGATCGGCAGGGAAACCAACGACAGTAGCCCCACAAACGTAATCAGTACGGACACGACGGTGGCTAACACCGGCCTCCGGATAAAGAGTTCTAACATGACAGTGTGATCTGATCTGGTGATGTAAAAGATTAGGAGCGCGTTACACGGGTACTATCCGCGGCCAGAGGTTTCGGCTTGATCGGCAATCCATCGCGAAGTTGTTGTATACCGTCCACAACAATTCGTTCACCCTGCTCAAGGCCGTTCACCACAAAGAACTTCTGGTAGCGCGCCACCGTGTTGAAGTTTCGGGCACGCACAATGTTCTGCTTATCCACTACGTACACATAATTCTTGTCCTGAATCGAGAACGTAGACTGCTGCGGCACAAGAAGCGCCTCGGGCAGCGTTTTACGCAACATCACTTTGCCCGACGATCCGTGCTTCAGCTTATACTCCGGGTTAGGGAACCGCGCACGGATAGCAATCGATCCGGTCTCCTCCTCGAAGTCACCGGCCATCGTCTCGATCCTGCCGCTATGCGAATATGTCGAGCCATCGGCCAGCTGCAACGATACCTCCTGATGTTCTGCCGAGAATGTACGGCCGTGTATTTCTGTGCCCAGTAAGCGAAGATACTCCGCTTCAGACACCTGGAAGTAAACAAACACATCGCTGATATTCGACACCGACGTCAGCAATGTGCCCGAGTTAATTAAGCTTCCCTTCTTGAATGGAATACGATCAAGCACGCCATCGAACGGCGCACGAATAGACGTATAATTCAGGTTAATGTTCGCATTCTGCAACACCGCGCGCGCCTCCGCTATACCCGACTCCGCGGCCTCCCGCTGGGCCTGGGCAACCTCGAGCTCTGTCGGCGAAATAACATTCTTATCCACCATCAGCTTGATGCGGTCAACCTCCAGACTCTTCGTCTTTGCTTCGGCAATAGCACGCTGCAACGCGGCCTCTGCCTTCGCCACCATCTCGGAATACGTATGCGAGCTGATGCGGAACAGTTGCTGACCCTTCTTCACAAACTGGCCTTCATCTACATAAATATCTTCCAGGTACCCCTGCACGCGCGCGTGAACCTCAACATACTCCACACCGTTAATCTCACAGAGATAACTGCGGGGGATCGTTACACGCTGAGGCTGCAACGTAAGCACGCCAAGCTCCGGAGCCTTCGTATCCGTTCCGGTTGACCTGCTATCGCTACAGGCTGTCCAAAAAATACCACTGACACAAATCAGCAACGCCTTATACATCTTCATGGTGACCTGGGGGTTTATATCGCTTGTTATGCGAACGGTACAAAAATCCCACCGTGAAAGACCAAAAACTATAGGCAAAACGCTTTTTAAACTCTTTTTATAGCGGTTTTAATTTCGTTTTAATACCGATTTAATTTGAGATGATATAGAAGAATAGACTCCGGATGTACATTGATTCCGAAAGTATCGGCCTAAAACGTTATCCAGGCTCCAACACACACATCAGCGTCGCGGCATCAGGATTTTAATATCGATTTAATGCATTTATCGCCCATGCCGGAATCCTTTGGTTTAATTTTTGGGTTCTTTAAATGAAAGGAGGATACCGCTATGCTGAACAACAGAAATGCCATACTTATTGGAAGTAACATTGCAACGCTAACGTTGCTCACAGAGAGCATACGCAGTATCGAGCCTGAGCTCCGGTGTATAAGTTTTGTATACGCCGATGAGGCGAGCGAGGTAATTCTGCACGAGCTCAAACACGCACCCGAATACATCTTTGTCGATGCCGACACGGCACGCATCTCCGGCGCTGCATTTCTGAAGCGCCTGCACACGTGGCGTCTTTCCAACGCATGCTGCATCGTCGTATTTGCCAACGTTATGCCCGGTGCGGTCGCCGAAGCCTACAAAACCAAAGGCGCGGACTTTGCCTTCCAGATGCCACTTACCGAACCTGACATGGTTCAGGAACTAACGCCCCTGCTAAAGCCTCAGGACCATCAACCACAACTAACCGACGCATGATGATGAAAACACACGCTATCGAAAACGTACTGGTACCAACAGACTTCTCCGAACTATCGGCCAAGGCTATGCGCATGGGCGGCATACTCTGTGCTCGCCACGGCGCGCGGCTCACGCTATTACACGTAGTGCAGGCCAACCGCTTCCTCACGCCCAACGCGACCGGCACCCCGCGCCTCGTGCCTCAATGGGTAAACATGGCCACCCGAAACCTCAAAAAGCAGGCACACATACTCCGTGACCGCTACCGCATCGAAGTAGAACCCATCGTACAATGCGGGGATACCGGCACCGAGATCAACCGATGCATCGAAGCCCGCAACATCGACAACGTCATCATCGGCCTCGACGAATCCACCGACGACTCAAACGACAAAGCCGACCTCGTCAAATGGATCTCAACCCACAGCCCAGCTCCGGTACACATCCTCGCCAAACAACGCGCGGAATACTCCAACCAGGTTCTCCTCGTAAAAGAGAAAATCCGCGCTCACAAAGACCAGCTCATCGACAACGAGCGGTCATAACCGATGCGTCAGTAACACACCTGACGCATCGCTCCTTCCATACGCCGTCATATTTCGGCACGAACGGATTCCGCCACCTTCTCCGTAAAATCACCTACCCAGTCCCCGGCGAAATCCCGGGTGGCAGTATTATCGATCACCGTCACCGTAACATCAGTAATCCCGATAAAAGCCAACGCACCGATAATGTAAGCTTCCAGAGCAGCCACCGGCGTATATCCTTCCCGTCCGCTACCGATTGCGATGATAACATGAGCTCGCTTACCGGTCATCATACCTTCGTATCCGGTAGCCGGATCAAAACGAAACGTTTCGCGGGCTCGGATCACCTGGTCGAGCCAGGCTTTCAGCGTAGAGGGTATACCCATATTATACATGGGGCAGGTAACGAGAATTTCAGAAGCTTGCCTCAGCTCGTCACAGAGTGTATTGGATAACATGAGCGCTTCTGCCGAGCGCTCGCCGGCAAAGAATGCTCGGGCTACACGATCAGACAGATGTGGAAGTATTGGCGTGTTCAGGTCCCTTTTAATACATAAACCATCAGGATTTCGTTGTTGCCAGGCCTGTACAAAAGTATCGCCAAGCGTTCGGCTGAAAGAGCCCGTAAGGCGAATGCTGGCGTCGATACGCAAAAGTGTCTTCATGTGATATGCAGTTTTTCAGTGAAGACAATTCGCTATCGGAAACTGTGACAGTGACTTTAGAAACAACAGGACTGCAGCTTCTCCGGAGCAACAACCGAGTAGATATGGCTGATCTTACCCTCGGCTGTAATATCAAGCACATGGCAGTTATACAATACATCTCCCTTATAGAAGCAGATGGCGGGCTGGTGATTGACGATAGTAAACGTATAGCGCGTACTCCCCAGGAACAATGTATAGACGCGTTTCAGCATCTTTGCCGCGGCACTGCTGCCTTCGATAACTCCGGCAATTACTTTCTCGCTCGCCCCTCCGTCGGCCATCAGGCGGATATCTTCGAGCAGGAGGTCCTCCAGCCCTTTGATGTCGGCGTCGACAATAGATTGAACATAACGCTCCAGCACCTCACGCGACGCGCGGGTTGCCCGCACACTCACCTGGCCTATGGCCTTTCGCGCACGCGTGAGCAGCTGGCGCGAGTTCTCGACCGAGGTATTCAGTACGTTGGCAACCTCTTCATGGCTGTAGCCGAAGGCCTCCCGGAGTATAAACACCGCACGCTCCCGTGCATTAAGTCGTTCCATCAAAACAAGCAGCGAGTAGCTGGCGGTTTGCTCCTTGATCAACCGGAAGTCCGCGCTTTCTGTAGCCAGCGGCTCCGGAAGCCACACCCCGTACCCCTCGTGCCGCGCCTGCCGGTTCTTGAAATTGATTGACGCGTTAATCACCGTACGAATCAGGTAATTGGTTTCGTGATCGATGTGCCCTTTATCCATAGCCACATACTTCTCAAAAACGCCCTGTACAAGGTCTTTCGCATCGTCGTACGACCCTACAATATTGTACGAATAAGTCAGTAATTTCCGGTAAGTAGCATCCATACGCCTGGTCTTGACCTGAAGACAAAGATAGGCCGGGAAATGTGACAGCAATTTTTCACGAAGATTTCCTAAGTTAGCTTCGAACAATCCTTTTGACGGGACGGTAGCGACGCGCGCTTCAGTAGCCTATTCCGAAAGTTCAGGTACTGAAAACTACGCTTTGCGCAGAAAAAGATGCCGCCCCCCTTTTCAATCGTCAACTTTGTTCCCAGTAAACCAAACCGGAGATCCGGATAGAACGTATAGCCCCCGAGGGATACCACCATCATGCAGGCAAAACGGGACGCATTTTTAGACAACCGGCGGAAACGCATTCTGATTGTGATTTCAGCGTTTCTGTTGCAGTACGTTATCGCCTACATCATCGATCCGTTCGCACCCTACTGGAACCAATTCTTCAACCGCCACTGGACGGAGATCGTGGAAGACAGTTCCCTGACATTCCTCTTCTGCTTCGTCATTTCCGAAGGCAGCATCGTCATCAGCAACAAACTGAACAAGCGGCTACCCTGGACCGAAAAACCCGGCCGCCGTTTTCTGCTGGAGGCATGCATGAACCTGGCCATGGTGCTCACCCTTCACCTCATGATCAGCTTCGTTTTCATCTCGATGGAAGACCAGCCGCTTTCAGTTATTGCAGCAAACGCCTCCGTCGAAGAAACGCGGGGGCTTATTCAATGGATCACCATCAGCTGCATCATTGGATTCGTCATCATTGCCGTAAATACCGGTAACTACCTTATCCTGAACTGGAAGAACGCCGCGCTGCGGGCCACCGAGCTGAACCAGATCGCGATGGAAGCCGAACTGCAATCGCTGAAACTGCAGATCGATCCGCACTTCGTGTTCAACAACCTCAGCGTACTCTCAGAACTGATTCTCGAAGATCAACAGTTGGGCTACGATTACGCAGAGAACTTCTCGAAGATCTATCGCTACCTGCTGGTGAACTCGAAGAAAGACACCATTTCGCTCGAAGACGAACTGAAATTTCTGGAATCATACCGGTTCCTGATCGGCCACCGCTTCCGCGATGCCATCAGCTTCGAGATCAACGTAGCCGAAGAAGCCTTGCAGCTGTATATGCCGCCGCTAACGCTACAGCTACTGGTAGAGAACGCCATCAAACACAACAAGACCAATAAAAAAGATCCTCTCACCATACGCATTTACACCAACACCCAGCAGGAGCTGATCGTTGAAAATGCACTGCTGCCCATCGGGAAATCACTCGATTCTTCCGGTATCGGCATCAAGAACATAACCCGGAGGTATAACTTATTGTCGGATAAAGAACCCCGCATCATCCGTACCGACACGACCTTTAACGTGATCATACCACTTATCAAACTGCGATGAACCGTATCGTAATCATAGAAGACGAAACCCCGAACGTTGACCGTCTCAAACGCCTGCTCAAAAACATTAACCCCGACGCAGAAATCGTTGCGGCAATGGACAGCATAGCCGACAGCGTGGAGTGGTTTAACACCAATGACCAGCCTGACCTTGCCATCATGGACGTGCGCCTCTCGGACGGGCTAAGCTTCGACATCTTTGAAAAAGTACAAATCACCTGCCCCATCATCTTCACCACCGCATACGACGAATATGCCGTACGCGCCTTCAAGTACAACAGCGTCGATTACCTGCTAAAACCCGTACAACCCGAAGAACTCGAACGCGCCTTCACCAAACTCGAATCCATCACCAGCCCCCACCTCAACCCCAAAGCCCTCGAAGGCCTCGTAAACTTTTTCAAACCCAAAGACTACCGTAACCGATTCCTCCTACCCTACCGCGACGGTTATAAGTCGCTCCTGGTAGCCGACGTAGCGTGCTTTTACTCCGAGCTCCGCATCGTCCGCGCAAAACTGAACGACGGCTCCGAAGAGACATTACCACAAACCATGGAAGAGCTCGAACAACAACTCGACCCGAAATCATTCTTCCGTGCCAACCGCCAATACATCATCCACATCGACGCGATAAAACAAGTTCACAACTATTTCAACGGCAAACTCAAACTCGACCTCAAAAACAGCCCCGACACCGAAATCATCGTAAGCCGCGACAAAGCAACCCAGCTAAAAAACTGGTTGGATTATTAATACATCGTCTGAACAAGATTGACCCTCCTTTGAAACAGCTACGGCGGGCGAAGGGCGGGCGAAGCAGGATTGGAATTACTTAAGATTAAGAAGAAGAACTGGATTTGTAAGAAGTATAAAGATTATGAAATATGTCTATCTGGCTCTCGCCATCATCCTGGAAGTTGTAGGCTCCAGCTTCCTCAAAGCATCAAACGGCTTTACAAAGGCAGTACCGGTTGCCGTAATGATCGTTGCCTACGTGGCAAGCTTCTATTGCCTCTCACAAGCACTAAAGCATTTTCCCCTGGGCATGGTATATGCCATCTGGTCCGGCATCGGCATCGTACTTACCGCCGTAGTCGGCTTAATTGTATTCAAACAATCACTGGATACCCCGGCCATCTTAGGCATCGTATTAATCATTGCCGGTGTCGTAGTAATGAACGTATTATCAAAAACGTCAACACACTAACGTTCCTGGCGCAAGTTGATGATAGAAGCACCTCACTTCATATCACTCCCTCTCCATACCATGAATAAACTGCGCCTTCACCTGCTCCACCGCATATCCTTCCGTATACGCCAGTACGCACACATCAAACCATAACCGCGCAACCACTTTCGGATCGATCTCCCGCCGGTAAACACCACTGGAAATACCCTGCTTGATATTAACCGTCATAACCCGTTCCACGATATACTTCCGGGCCTTTAGGAACAGGGCATGAATCTGTGGATGCCGGATCTCGATATCGCGAAAGAACAGGCGTGAGAATTTACAGGAGAAGCCATTCACCACATCGAAGATCGCCGAGGCTTCTTCCAGCGTATTACCTGTCCGTTGGGTTGCCAGGATATTCATTTTCAACTCCTGTAGTTTCCGTTCGCAGATAAACTGTACGAGCCGTTCCTTGTCTTCAAAGTATTTATAAAAGGTTTTCTTCGAGATGCCGATCTGTCGGGTAATGTCGTCGACGCTTACCGACCGGGTGCCGTAGCGGGCAAACATAACGCCGGCGGCGTCTACTATATTTTTCAGAGGATCTTTCTCTAATCCGTCGTGCTGCACATAAGGTTCCATAAGCTCGCGCGGTTATCGACCGGCTTTACAGCCAGACGCTATACAATTTTATAAAAGTACGGGCGGTGGCTGCGCCGGCAGACGAAAATGTATCTCAACCGTATGAAATCGAAACTGAAGCGTAGCGCACGCAGCCTGGGACGAATGAACCGGCGTTCGTGCTTTACTGCGTTTCCAGCGCGCACGCCTACAAAACAGGCGTTAGGCAAAAAATCAGCTCGGGTAATTATCGTTTCAGGTGTGAAAAAATACGGTTCGCGCACGTAAACCCAACGCGCGCCCTATCCTTTCGTTCTTTTGTAGTGTAAGCCGGACGCATTGAAGCCGATAAGCACCCTTATAGCTCCGCCGGTAATTGTTCCGGCAAGCGCCGCCACACCCTTTGAAAACCATTTGACATCAATAATCAAGTATAATGACAAAGCGACTCAAAACAGTACAGCTATTTCTATTCCTGCCAGCCATGGCGTTGTTGTGGTCTTGTGGAGGTGGTCATCAGGAAATGCAACAGGCACCTCCGGTTGACGTCGATTTTATGGATATCACGCCTGGCACAGCACTCGTGGAACGCAAATACCCCGCATCGATTGAAGGCAGCGTAAACGTGGATATCAAAGCACAGGTAACCGGATACCTCGACCAGATTTTTGTAAAGGAAGGTGACTACGTGCAAAAAGGCCAGTCCCTGTTCCGCATTAAAGGCGACGTCTTTACCGAACAGGTAAACAACAGCAAAGCCGCCTACCAGGCTGCACTTGCCGCAGAACAAAACGCGAAACTCGAAGTAGAAAAGATCAGACCGCTTGTAGAAGGCAAAGTATACACACAGCTTCAGCTGCAAACCGCCGAAGCCAATTATGCGGCCGCCAAAGCGCAAACAGCACAGGCACACGCGGCCCTGGGTTCGTCAGAGATCAATGCGGCATTCAGCCTTATCAAAGCTCCCGTAAGCGGATACATTGGCCGCATACCCAACCGTGTGGGCAACCTGGTTACGCCGTCAGACGCCACGCCGCTCACCACACTCTCGGACATCAACACCGTATACGCATACTTCTCGCTGAGCGAAGCAGACTTCATTTCATTTGTAAAAGACAGCAAGACCGATGACGCCATGAGCACCGTAGAGCTGATCGTAGCCGACGGAACCACCTACGCGCACAAAGGCCAGCTCGAAATTGCCAGCGGTAATATAGACCGTGCTACCGGCAGCATCGCCTTGAAAGCCATATTCGCCAACCCCGACAAAATGTTGCGCTCCGGCGGATCGGGCAAAATAATCCTGAAGAAAACCCTTACCAACGCCCTCGCTATACCCATGGCAAGCGTAAAAGATATTCAGGACCGCTACTTCGTGTTTACCCTGGGCGACAGCAACAAAGTATTCATGAAGCCGATCGAAATCAAAGAACGATCAGGTACCAACTATATCGTGAAATCAGGCCTGAACGCCGGCGACAAACTGGCCCTCAACCGGATCGATGTGCTCAACGAAGGCGTGGTGGTAACTCCTGCCGCACCAAAGAAATAAGCACACAACCCATTCATTAAAGACAGTATATCATGTTAAAAGGAATAATCGAAAGACCCGTACTCGCTACGGTGATCTCCGTCGTCATTGTGATCCTGGGGATTATCGGACTCCTCCGGTTACCCATCACACGGTTCCCCGACATCGCGCCGCCTACCGTACAGGTAACCGGTAGCTACCCCGGTGGTAACGCCGAAACCGTACTCCGCTCAGTAGTAACACCGCTCGAAGAACAGATCAACGGTGTGGAGAATATGCAATACATAACCTCCACCGCCAGCAACGACGGTACCTTCTCCGTACGCGTCGTATTCAAGCAGGGAGTGAACCCCGATCAGGCGGCCGTAAACGTACAGAACCGCGTACAACAGGCCACACCGATTCTGCCGCAGGAAGTGGTAACCATGGGATTGACCACATCGAAGCAGCAGAACAGTATGATCATGATCTTCAACATCTATACCGAAGACAATGCCAAATACGACGAGATCTTTCTGCAGAACTACGTAAACATAAACGTCATTCCGCAGATCAAACGTGTACCCGGCGTAGGACAGGCGCAGGTATTCGGCGCAAAAGACTACTCGATGCGCGTATGGCTTAACCCGCAGAAGATGGCCGCCTACGGCCTCATTCCCGCTGATGTTACCGGCGCCATCGCACGCCAAAGTGTTGAAGCTGCTCCCGGTAAACTGGGCGAAGAATCAGACGCCGCACTCGAATTCGTGATCCGGTATAAGGGTAAAAAGAATCTGCCGGAACAATACGAAAACCTCATCGTAAAACGCAACGGTACAGACCTCGTACGCCTCAAAGATGTGGCCCGTGTAGAATTCGGTTCCATCAGCTACAGCGTAAACAGTAAGAACAACGGTAAGAATACCGTAACCATTGGTATCTATCAGACCTCGGGCTCCAACGCCAACGACGTTGAAATCGGTGTAAAGGGTGAAATCGAAAAGGCATCCAAATCGTTTCCTCCGGGCATCCGCTATACAAACCTGATCAGTACAAAAGAACGCCTCGACGAATCCATCAGCCAGGTACAACATACCCTGATCGAAGCGTTCATACTTGTATTCATCGTCGTGTTCCTGTTCCTTCAGGACTTCCGCTCTACCATCATCCCGGCCATTGCCGTGCCGGTGGCCATTGTGGGTACATTCTTCTTCCTGCTCGTGTTCGGTTTCACCATCAACATCTTGACGCTGTTCGCTCTCGTACTGGCCATCGGTATTGTGGTAGACGACGCGATTGTGGTTGTCGAAGCCGTACACAGTAAAATGGAAAGCTCTACCATGTCGGGCAAAGAAGCCACCCACAGCGCGATGAGCGAAATCACCGGAGCCGTAATCTCCATCACACTGGTTATGGCGGCGGTATTTATTCCCATCGGTTTCATGACCGGGTCGTCGGGCATCTTCTATCAGCAGTTTGCCTACACCCTGGTAATCGCCATCTTTATTTCGGCGTTGAACGCCCTTACCCTCACGCCTGCCCTATGCGCATTGCTGTTGAAGAATACCCATGCTGACGGAACGCACGGCCACCACGGCCCGACCACGTTCAGCCAGCGCTTCTTCAAAGCCTTCAATGCCGGCTTCCATAACATGACAGACCGGTATATCAACGGCGTACGCTTCCTGGCCGGCCGTAAAGTACTTGCCACAGCCCTGGTAGTCATTACCATCGCCGTAGCCTACGTACTCATGTCTACCACCTCGCGAAGCTTCGTGCCCAGCGAAGACGATAATTTCGTAGCCTACAGCTTAGCGATGCCTCCCGGTACGGCAATGGACCGCACCACCAAAACCGCTGCCGAAATCGACAGCCTCCTCGCCGGTGTAGAAGCCATTCAAAGCAACACCAGCATTACCGGCTTCAACATCCTGGGGGGTAACGCCAGTACAGCCTACGCTACCGGCTTCGTGAAGCTGAAGAACAAGAAAGACCGTGGTGCCGTGCAGGACATCGACGCCGTACACGGGATCATTTCGCAAAAGCTCTCGCTGATCAAAGAAGGTACCACCATGGCCTTCCGCTTCCCGGCCGTAGACGGTTACGGTGTGAGCAGTGGCGCCGAGCTCGTGCTACAGGATAAAATGGGCCGCAGTCCCGAAGTACTTAAAGGCATGGCAGACAAACTCATTGGCCAGATCATGCAGCAACCCGGCGTAATGTATGCGTATACCATGTTCCGCGCCGACTACCCGCAGCTCGAACTGGAAGTAGACGAAGAAAAAGCCAGCCAGATGGGTGTAGACGTAAGCACCATGCTGTCTACGATACAAACCTACTTCGCCGGCGACCAGTCGCTCAACTTCACACGCTTCGGTAAATTTTACCGCGTAAACGTAAAGGCCGACGGTGTATTCCGTACCGACGAAGAAGCCTTCAACGGCATCTTTACACGCAACGAGGCGGGCGAAATGGTGCCCGTAAAAGCACTGGTTACACTGCATAAAGTATACGGCCCCGAATCGGTAACCCGCTACAACCTTTACAACGCGTTAACCATAAACGTTATGACGTTGCCTGGAACCAGTAACGGTGCCATCATGGACGTTCTTGAAAAGCGTGTACTGACCCAGCTCCCCGGCGACTACAGCTACGAGTGGACCGGTTTGAGCCTCGAAGAAAAAATGTCGGGCAACCAGACTATGCTTATCCTTACGCTGAGCTTGCTGTTCGTATACTTCCTGTTGTCGGCCCAGTACGAAAGCTATCTGCTGCCGCTGGCCGTATTGCTCTCGATCCCTACCGGTATCATCGGTTCATTCCTCGCCATCAAAGCGGTTGGACTCGACAATAACATTTACGTACAGGTAGGTCTGATCATGCTCATCGGTCTGTTGGCCAAGAACGCCATCCTGATCGTGGAGTTTGCCGTACAGCGGCGTCGCCATGGGCTGTCGATCCGCGATGCGGCCATCGAAGCATCGCAGGCACGTCTCCGTCCCATCATCATGACCTCGCTGGCATTCATTGTGGGAATGATCCCGCTCATGCTCGCCTCGGGTGGTACTGCCGTGGGTAACAAGTCCATCAGTATCGGCGCGGCCATGGGTATGCTCAGCGGTGTTATCCTCGGCATCTTCGTCATCCCGCTGTTGTTCATGCTGTTCCAGTACTTGCAGGAAAAGGTTTCCGGCAAAAAGCAAGTTGAAATCATTACGAAATAATCATGAGAAAGCTCAATAACTATATCGCGCTGGGCTTCGGCATCGTGTTCCTGTTGGCCTCTTGCAGCGTTGGCAAGAAGTATAAACGCACCGAGCTCAGTATGCCCGACAAATACAAAGAAGATACCGTACGGGTTACCGCCGATACCGTACTTCTTCCCTGGAAGACCTTCTTCAAAGATCCCACCCTGGTGGCACTGATCGATAAGGCCCTCCAAAAGAACAACGACGTGGCCGTAGCCATGCTCAACATGCAGCAGCTTGATCTGACCTACCGTCAGGCCAAACAACAATGGCTACCCTCGCTTGACTTTAAAGCCGGCGCCAGCCGCACGTGGCTGTCGAAGAACTCACTGAACGGCTCACTAAGCGAGCAGTTCATCGGTACCCCGTATATGGACGACTACTCGGCCACACTCGGTCTGTCGTGGGAAGTAGACATCTGGCGTAAATCCAAAATGCAACGCGAAGGCGCCCTGGCCAACTACTTTGCACAGAAAGAAAACCTGACAGCACTGCGCACACGCATCATCGTACAGGTAGCACAGGCCTACTATAACCTCATCGCCCTCGATGAGCAATTGAAAGTAGCCGAACGCAACGTAGAGCTGGGCGACAGCACCGTAACCATGATACGCCTGCAATACAACTCCGGCCAGGCAAGCTCCCTGGGTGTAGACCAGGCCGAAGCCCAGAAGAAAACGGCCGAGCTGCTCGTGCCGCTGGCCAAACAAAACATCGCCGTACAGGAGAACGCGCTGAGCATACTCTGCGGTGGCTATCCCGACAGCATCGAACGCGCCGGTAGCCTGGCCGATGCATTGCCCGACGATGTATTCGCAGCCGGTGTACCCGCAGCGCTGCTCAGTCGCAGACCTGACGTCAAGGCAGCTGAATACGCCGTGATCGCTGCCAACGCCAACACTGGTCTGGCCCGCGCGGCCATGTATCCAACCATAAGCCTCACACCCTCCATCGGTACGAACTCGTTCAAGTTCAACACCTGGTGGGACATGCCCGGCTCGGTTGTAAAAGCCGTGAGCGCCAGTGTTACCCAACCCATCTTCAACCGCCGCCAGTTGAGAACTAATCATCAGGTTGCACAGCTTGAACAGGAGAAAGCCGTAACACAGTTCCGCCAGTCGGTACTGACGGCGGTGGGCGAAGTATCCGATGCGCTGGCCAAATCAAAATACGCCGATGAACGCCTCGAACTCGTAACCCAGAAAACCCGGTCGCTCACCCAGGCCACCAAAGACGCCACGTTACTATACAAAAGCGGTATGGCCGTATACCTGGACGTGATAACCGCGCAAAACAGCGCCCTTCAGAACGAACTCGAGGCCATCACCATCAAGCTCGACAAGTTGAACGCCCTGACCGATCTATACCGCGCCCTCGGCGGCGGAGTAGAAACCGAGTAAGCGCAAAAGCATAATGCCACGGCAGGTATCCGGGTTCAGGATCATTGGTTTAAATCTCACCGGAACCTGCCTGGCATTTTAAATCAGTGTGAGTGTGAGAGCGAGAGCGAGGAGAATACAGTGAACGCGAAAACGCTGCTTACACGTAACACGTACGGGCTGCCTGGGGGGCAGCCTGTTTGTTTTATACCGGTTTCAAAACAGTTCCACAAACAATCTTTTCCCCATCCGCACCCGCATCCCCGCTTTCATAACCACCGTCGCATTCGCATCCATCATCCGCACATCATCCACCGACACGCCACCCTGCATAATCAATCGCCGCACAACCCCACGCGTCTCTTCACGCTTAAGGCCATGACATAATTCCAATAGCGATACATCACCGGCCGCCAGCCCCAACGATTCAATCGGCACCTTCTCAAAAGCCTTCTCATCGAAAGCCCTATTCTGAAACTGGTTCACAAAGAACTGCCCGGCCGCATCGGCGCTGGCGTCGTTATGGTATTGTTGAATAATATTCTTCGCGATGATCTTTTTGAAGTTCATCGGGTTCTCTCCGTTCTCCAGCCGCGCGTGTAGTAAGGCCAGTTCCTCCGCCGAAAAATCGGTCGTCAGTTGAAGGTATTCCGGAATCAGATCATCCGGAATAGACATCACCTTACCGAACATCTCCTGCGGCGACTCGGTGAGCCCGATGTAGTTGTTCAACGACTTACTCATTTTCTCCTTACCGTCGGTTCCCCGCAGCAGCGGCATACACATCACCACCTGAGGCGCCACGTCGTGCGCTTCCTGCAACTGACGTCCCATCGTACAATTGAACAGTTGGTCGGTGCCTCCCATCTCGACATCGGCTTTAATGTGCAGCGAGTCGAAGCCCTGGAGTATCGGGTACATCAGCTCATGCATGGCAATGGGCTGGTTCTCCGTAAAGCGTTTATTGAAGTCGTTCCGTTGCAAAAGTTGCGCTACCGTAACCTTGCCCAGCAGGCGCAGCAATTTATCAAACGGCAGCGGCTGTAGCCAGTCGCCATTGAAAAGGATGCGGCATTTGGTTACATCAATAATCTTCGACAACTGCCCGATATACGTATCGGCATTGTCCATAACCGTTTCACGGCTCAGCGGCTTCCGGCTTTTATTCTTGCCGGTAGGGTCACCGATCTGCGCGGTAAAGCTTCCTACAATAATGACAAGCTCATGCCCCAGCTCCTGAAACTGTTTCAGTTTCTTCAACACCACCGCATGCCCCAGGTGTAAGTCGGGCGCAGTAGGATCAAAGCCCAGCTTGATAATGAGCTTTCGGTTTTCTTTCCCGGCCTGATGCATCTTTTCACGCAGACCGTTTTCCGGAAGAATGATGGCTGCATTCTCTTCCAATCGTTCCATCTTGTTTTTCATAAAAGGGATAAAATAAAAAAGCCCCGGACATCGAACTGTCCGGGGCTTCATGATATGAAGTAGCGTTATGCTGCTAGTACTTTATACACATGAACAAGGCATACTCTCCCGAACAATCATCGGGGCGACGATACTCCGTAAAAAAAGGAAGACGCAATATGCTGTTCAAAAATTTCATTGGTAAGACAAAGATAACGCCAATTTCGCACAAAACCGTAATCACTTGGCACTAAATTCAAACCCTCACTCCTCGGCTCAAAAAAACGTTTACGTAACACCGCCGCTACCTCCTTAACACTGCCTTCAATCGCTCAAATGCGTCCAATGGAAACGCATCATTACGCCATTTCTCCTCATACCCATCCAACCCATGTGTAGCCAGAATTCGCGAAGCGTTCCGATAAACCTGTAAAACGAAGTTCGCTACAGTATCAGTTGTCTGAAAAACGATCTGATACGTCTGTTCATTATATATGCTTAAACGTCTGCTTTCAAAACAGCGTACTTCAACCGTAAGCATAGTACGATCGGCAGAGTGTAATATAACCTCATATTTCCCAGGCAAATCCATAACAATCACCCGCGCTTCTGGCGCTCCTTTAGCGAATAGGTTAGCCGCGGTAATAAGATCCAACAGTGTATCGTGTATATAGTCTGCAATCATCACCACAGCTTGTGTGTCTGCGCACATCGTAAATTTTGCCGAGCCGTGATCTAACAGCTCGTACCGGATTTTAAGATTCATAACGCGCAAAATGCTCACGCAGTGCGCAGCCTTTTTGCGCAGCACGATCTTCCGAAACACGCCACAACACGTTCCCACAGCCGTTTCCGACCACCTCCCTCCCCCACCGATACCGTTGCGATTTTCTCGGGCATGAAACTTTATACACTACACGTAGCCTTGGACGGTGTGAATGCAGGAGTTTTTCTAAACCCGCTAATGCTATGAAAATACTATCCACAGCACTGATAGTAGTATGCAGTGCATCCTTCTTACACTTACATGCGCAAAAAGAAACGTGCAAAACGCTGACTGTCGAATTCAGCATTGCCCCGTTAACGCAGCAGCCTGAGAAACCTGTTACCTACACAACGGTGCTGAACACCGCCATCGATCCGCTGACGTACGACGAGGAATTCCAGGCCGTTCAGGGAACGGAAGCACAGAAAGCGCACAACGAAGCGATACAAGCCACACGAAGCAACAAACTCAACGCGCTTCGCGAAACCTACCTCGCCCTGTCCGGCCCCAGATTCATCAGGCACAACAACAACACACCGCCAGACTGGACGGTAACCCTTACCACAAGCGATCTCAATATAACGTACTCCACAACAAAAAACCTGGATGAACTGGAGGACAACGACACGGTGTTTCGCTACACCTATTCCGCAGTAGTCACCACCACCGCGCCTACCGGTAACGTGATCTGGCAGAAGTCGCTAAGCATTCCCGATAAAGTTCACGCGATGACAAAAGCAATGGTCGTAAACAACCCATCGTTTAAACTACAAAAAGCATCTGCCACCTTCCTCGATAAAAAAAGCCACCTTGTACTTTACGAAGTCCTCGAAATGGCCGACAAGGCTCTAACCAGTAATTACGAAATTCAGCCCCGCAAATTCACCGTGGGAATCTTCTCCGTAAAAGGGAAAGGCTTCGACGAACTAAATACCGTAAACGATAACCTTATCGAAACCAACGCCCGCTTCAAAGCACTGGGTAAAAAGAACCGCATACAAAAAGAAGAGGTAGACCACCTTATGCTGGAAGCCATCGCCGTCTGGAACAAATACCTGTCGCGTCGCGATCAGCTGGACGACAACGTCGTAAAGGGTCTGTTACTGAATTGCGCACTGGCCTACACCTGGCTCAACAACATCGAAAAAGCCTCGTCATATCTCGACCAGGTAGACAACGCCAGACCAGGCACCCCGATAGCCGCAGCACCTGCACAACCATCACCTGCCACCACCGATCTCCCCACCTACGCCACCAACATGCGAAACCTACTCGACGAAATGAAAACCTATGAAGAACGTGTGGTTATGATGCAATACACTTACTAAGCCGCCGCAAAAAAGTAAAAAACCACTGCCCGATACCGACCATTCCTTTTGCCCGCATTGCCGCGCCCATTATCTTCGACGGAGATATATAATCCAGCCATAAAGTCGCCGATATGCTCCGCAATTACTTCAAAACATCTTTCACCTACTTCCTCAACCAGAAGGCCTTTACATTAGTCAACCTGACCGGCCTTACCCTTGGACTTACCGTATGCTTCTTTGCCACAGTATACATTGGCTTCGAGGTAAGCTATGATCGATATAATACGCAAGCCACAAACACATATCGGCTGGTAACCGATGTACAGACGGCCAACGGCATGGAATACCGCGGCACTTCGGCACCAATGGCGCCGGCGATACAACAGCTGCTTCCGGAAATAAAAAGCATCACACGGCTGGGACTGGACTATTATATGGTACGCACCGAAGAAAATCAGACGGCCACCTATGAAGAAAAGCTGGCGTATGCCGACGCATCGTTATTCTCGGTATTCGATTTTGAATGGGTGTCCGGTAATCAGAAGCGCGCATTACAGCAACCGTACTCCGTTGTATTATGTGAGAGCCTTGCACACAAATATTTCGGCGACGAAAACCCATTAAATAAAGTGTTGATTCTGGACGCAGACACCCGCGTAACCGTAACCGGCGTAATGGCCGACATGCCGCAGAACACACACTTTCGTGTAGACATGCTCGTATCGCTCTCCACGCTGCTCGACACCTGGTGGAGCCCTGACATGGCCAACAACTGGAAACGACTCATTCTTCACACATACATAGTATTACCATCCAATGTTGACCCGACCGAGGTCGAAAAGAAACTGGCGGCCCTTACAACACTACATTTTGGCCAGGAGCCCTCGCGTTATACACTGGCCCTTGAACCGCTGACCGATGTATACTTGCATGGAAAGAGTCGAAGCTACCGCTCGGGTAGCATCACCAACGGTAACGTAACCAATCTGTATTTCATTGGTCTGGTCGCCGCGTTTGTGCTGATCGCCGCCGGCTTTAACTTCGCGAACCTTACCACGGCGCTATCGATGAAGCGTGCCCGCGAAATCGGCGTACGAAAGGTACTGGGCGCCACAAAAAAGCAGGTGTGGTACCAGTTCCTGCTCGACAGCATTACCCTCAGCGGCATCGCGCTGATACTGGCGCTGACCATTTCTTTCCTGTTGGTACCTTACTTCAATCAGTTCGCGGGCAAGGTCATGATCGAAGGCGCCGCGGTCTACACGCGGTACATCGGCTTGCTGGTACTGGTAACATTACTGGTCGCCATTGTGTCAGGGGTATATCCGGCATACATGCTCTCGAGACTTGAAGTGACGACCACGCTAAAAGGTCTGCCGGTATCGGCGGGCAAAGCATCGTTCAAGGGAACACTGGTCGTAGCGCAGTTTGTTATCTCGTTCTTCCTCATTGCCGCTACCCTCGTGGTATACAGTCAGCTGGCATACATGAAAAACAAACCGCTCGGCTTCACCAAAGAACATAAACTGGCCATTGACTTCCACTTCGACGAAGACATCAAAAGCAACCTGGCGTACATCCGAAACGAGCTCACATCACTGCCCGGTGTTGAGCAGTTCTCGGCATCGTCGTGTGTACCCGGCCGCCCGAGCCATACCACCGGGATTACACTCGAAAACGCCGACGGCAGCATGCACGAGTTTCAGATGGACTACTATTCCATCGACTTCGACTTCATCGATCAATACGGCATCGCATTAACCCATGGCCGCAACCTCTCGTCACACTTCGCCTACGACTCCACACAATCCATCCTCCTCAACGAAACCGCCGTAAAAGCCCTGGGTTACACGGATGCAAATGCCGCGCTCGGCAAACGTTTTGTTCGTGGTAAAAACAAAGGCACCATCGTAGGGGTTGTAAGAGACTTTCACTTCAACTCGCTTCAGAAAGAAATACGCCCACTTGTATTCTCCTTTGGCGAGCCCCTCACCTTCATCACCTTAACCGTCTCTAACGACCAACTTAAAGCTACACTCGCCAACATCGGGCAGAAGTGGTCTACACTGTCCTCCAAAATCCCGTTAAGCTACTTCTTTATCGACAAAGAATACGAAAGCTTGTATAGAAGCGAAGACCAGTTCGGCCAGCTTTTTGCCGGCATCGCCACCCTGGCCGTCATCATATCCTGCCTCGGGCTCCTCGCCCTCTCCTCCTTCACGCTCGAACGTCGCAGCAAAGAAATCGGCATTCGGAAAATCCTTGGTTCCAGCACCACGATGATTATCGGATTGTTACTAAAAGACATCTTAACACGTATATCAATCGCCTTCATCATCGGCGCACCACTTGTATGGTACAGTACCACCACCTGGCTAGCCAACTTCCCGTACCGTATAGAATTCTCAATATGGTACATTGTCCTGGCATCGATTGTTATCATCATACTTTCCCTGACAACCATTGCCTCCCAGACACTCCGCGCCGCCACCCAAAACCCGGTAAAAAGCCTGCGATCGAATTAAATCCACGCTGCCAGTATATAGACATCCATGCACGGCTAAAACAATCGTCTGTAACAGCTATTATTCCAATTCTATTCGGTATTTTAGCTACAACGGGTCCACGCGTCGGATATATTGCCGCAAAGGTGCCCTGAAACCGGATATATAACAAACCCTAACCGTACCGTAAATAACGTATGAAACCGAAAAGTAAGCTTCAATCGTACACGCTGGATGAATTAATCGCACAACGCAAAAAAACAACCGGCGCTGCAATCGGATTAGGCATCGTTGCCCTGATTGCATTCGCCATTCTGCTATACGTTGGGATAACAACCAAAAAGCCTGCCTTTACCGCGATAGCCCTGTGCCTCGTAGGACCAATGACACCACTCTGGGTTTACCTGGGACAAATCAACGGCGAAATTAAATCACGAACCGCTAAGTAACATTTGCCCATCCTATAGAATCGCTACGTAAAGGCTCCGGATCATAAAATCCGGAGCCTTTTACTTTGCTGTACAGTATAACCCAACCTACATTTACCACCACTGACCGGCTGGAGCGAAACATTAGTCGATTCGCCCTGTGCCATAACACCGTTATACAGCAACTTATATCCCAAAGCCCCGACGCACGGTGTGTATTATACGATTTAGCTCAAGTTGATCGCGTCGAAGCGAAAGCCGTTTTCATGTACCAACATTATCGACCATGTTACCCTTGTATTTCCCTCCGCTCTGGCGCTCAGTCCGTACCTGTTTTCTCTCACCCCCAAATATAACTTAACCATTACCCCGTATGAACACTTTCTATCGACAGATTAGAAACGTCGTCACGTCTTTTGCGCGACGACTAAAACCTCACGCCCTCATCCCCGCACTCACACTAACACTCTCGCTTTCACACTCACTCTGTTTCTCCCAGTATATCACCGAAGACCTCACGCCTGCCGCTGTGATCCGCGAAGGTCTCTCGCTGGCACAGGCTCCTGACGGTCGGATCTTTATTGCCGAACGTGCAGGTATTGTAAAAGTATATCAGAACGGCGCCGTGTCCACCGTATTCACAGTAACCACCACGACCGACTCCGAGCAAGGACTGTTGGGCCTTACGTTGCACCCCAACTTTGCCAGCAACGGCTATATCTATGTGTTCTATACCCGCAGCAATAAAGTAGATCACATCATCGAGCGGATTCAGATCAACAGCAGCAACCAGGAGCTGGGGCGCCAGCAGATCCTTACCCTCGATCCGATCCAGGGCGGGTTTCACAACGGTGGTGACCTGCAGTTCTTTAACGGCTTCCTGTATATCACCACGGGCGATAGCCAGAGCAGCGGAAACTCGCAAAACCTCGACAACTACCGGGGTAAGATCCTGCGCGTAACCGAAACCGGTCAGCCTGCCCCCGGTAACCCGTTCTATGGCACCGGCAACGTACAGCGCCAGAGCATCTGGGCGTATGGCTTCCGCAATCCGTTTCGCCTCGTACCCAACGCAAAGGCTAACAAGCTGTATGTATTGGACGTAGGCACATCGTGGGAAGAAATCAACGACATTACCAACCCCGCGCCGCTATACAACTACGGCTGGGGGCACCCACAGGGCGGCGACGGCATACAGACCGAAACCAACCTGTTCATAAATCCGATCTTCAACTATGCCACAGGCTCCATCGGCAATGCGCTGACCAACGGCCTGCTGTACAACCCTACGGTATCGCGCTATCCCGCCGCGCTCACCAACAAATTCATTTTCAAAGACTATGTGCGGAACGAGATGCGTTATTTCGATCCCGCACAAACCAACCCTACCGCTACCGAGTTCTACAGCACACCCCATCGCTCAGCGCTGGGTATGATCCTCGGCAACGACGGCTACATCTACTACTGCGAATACAGCACAACCGGTAACCTCATCCGCCTCAAATATGGCGAAGGCCAGGCACCACAGGTAATCAACCACCCGCTGTCGCAAACCATTGTCGAAGGAAGCCCCGTAACCTTCGGGGTAGACGTATCCGGGCAGGAGCCGTTCAGCTATCAGTGGCAGTATAATGGCGTGAACATTCCCGGCGCTACCAGCCGCACCTATACCATCGCGGCGGTAACCCTGCAGCAAGCCGGCAACTACCGGGTACTCATCTCGAACAGCATCGGCAACACCACCAGCAACGCCGCCGTACTCACCGTGCGTGAGTTTAACAACGCACCGACCATTCAGATCACAGCTCCGCTGGCATCGCTCACATGGGATGCTGACGATATCATCAACTTTGCCGCTACCGCCACCGATGTGGAAGACGGCGAGCTGCCCGCATCGGCCTTCTCGTGGAGCATCGACCTATTCCACGAAGATGTACCCGGCGCAGGACACTCCCACCCCGGTGCCAGCCCGCAAGGCGTAAAGTCAGGCTCCTTCAAAGCCGGCAACCAGGGCGAGAAGACCCCTAACGTATGGTACCGCTTCCTGCTGACAGTAACGGACAGCGACGGTCTTACCAATACAGCCTATGTAGACGTACACCCGAACCTCATTACCGTAACCGCCACCACAGTACCCGCCGGACTCACTATTGAACTAAACCAAAGACCCGGCGTGGCACCGCGTACACAACGCGTAGTCGTAAACGCCGACCTGCAGGTATTGAACGCGCCAACACCACAGTTTGTAGGCAACACCCGTTACGACTTCAGCCACTGGGGGCACGGTGGCGCCGCCAACCAATTGTTTGTAGCACCCCAGCAAGACGTAACCTACACCGCCCACTATACGGCTACCGACGTAAGCCAGCGCCCTTACCAGGGCGTGGTGGCACAGATACCCGGCCGCGTAGAAGCCGAACATTACGACGAAGGCACCGGCGCATACTACGACATCAACCTTGGCGGCGATAGCGGCTTCCGCCCCGGTGACGGCGTGGGAACCGAAGGCTGCAGCGAAGGCGGGTATAACATTGCCTGGGTTGTAAACGGCGAGTGGCTCGAATATACCGCCAACGTTACACAAGCCGGTAACTACACCATCGGCTTCCGTGTAGCCTCACCGTATGCTACCCGCAAGCTGCACCTGGAAGTAGACGGCGTGAACGTGACCAACACCGTAAACATTCCCAACACCGGCGGCTTCCAGGCATGGCAAACCGCAGCCGTATCGAACATCAACCTTACGGCCGGATCGCACATCATCCGCGTACACTTCGAAGCAAACGACATCAACCTCAATTACATCGACTTTACTTACGATGGCGACGCCTCCGTGCCACCGATAGCCGACTTCGAAGCCAGTACACAGACCGTTTGCCTCGGCGGCCCGGTAACCTATACCTCCGTATCGCTCGGGCAGATCAACGCCTATAGCTGGAACTTCGGCACCGGCGCTACACCGGCCACGGCCACCGGTGCGGGCCCTCATACCGTAACCTATGCCGCAACATCGGGTGCAGGCCCACGAACCATACAGCTCACCGTAAGCAACGCCGCCGGCAGCAACAGCAAGACCTCTACCATACAGGCCACCACATGCACCAGCACACAAACGCCGTTCGGCGGTTCGCCCACCATCATCCCGGGACGCCTCGAAGCCGAGCACTATGACCAGGACGGCGAAGGCGTTGCCTACCACGACCTGAGCGCCGGCAATGCCGGAGGCGCCTTCCGCACAGACAATGTAGACATCCAGGCAGCAGCCGGAAGCAACTACAACATCGGCTGGACCGAAGCCGGCGAATGGCTGGAGTATACCGTAAACGTAACGCAGCATGCCGAATACACCATCGCCTTCCGCGTAGCCACGCCCTATGCCAACAAAGTATTGCACCTGGAGCAGAACGGTGTCAACATCACCGGTCCCGTGACCATACCCAACACCGGCGGCTTCCAGAACTGGCAGACCGTAAGCGTAAGCGACATACACCTGCACGAAGACATCTCCGAGCTGCGTGTGGTATTCGATGCCAACGACATCAACTTCGATTACATCGACTTCACTCCGGCAGCGACCACTCATGGAATCGCCACCGCCCGCACAACACAGCATAGCGAAACCGCCATACACGCATACCCGAACCCCTCCAGCGGATACTATACCCTCTCGGCGGCATCAGCGTGGAATGTGGTAAATACCTTTGGCGAAGTAATTCTCTCCGGCTACGGTGAAGAAATAGACTTAACCGAAAAGGCCGCCGGCGTGTACATCATCGTCGTAAACGGCACACAGAAAATCAAGATCGTGAAGCGTTAGAATTGTGTAGTTTGAATAAGGGAGAAGCCGTTCCGGAATTCCGGAGCGGCTTTCTTTTTAGCCTCCGTCTCCTGCAAGCGAATGGATTGACCGCCAAAGACCGACACCGGATTTGTTACCGGCGCTGGTGCTTTTATACGTTTTAATGTATATATTCGAAATACATTAGCTATTGCCACCTCACGCCCACGTTAGTCTATTTGGTTAGCGAAATAGTAGTAATCGTCACTTACTCTAATCCCTGAGATATGTATTATTTTACCACGTCAAAATGGCTTGGTGTCCTTGTGTTGACACTAACCAGCATGGTCGCCGTCCGCGGCCAGAATGTTACCAACAGTATCAATACCAATCTGCCGACTGATCCGCCAGATCCCATCAAATCACGAATGGATTACATCTTCAGCGGGTTAGACCAAACGGCGATCAACACGGGCATACTGACAGACTACGGTCTGGATTTCTCGGACCCGACACGTTACGACGGCGTAATACGCCCGGAGAACGAGCTTAACATCGACGCCTGGCGCATGTTGTACGGCACACTACTCAGTTCCGTAATCAATCCCTCAAGCAGACTGGTCCACCTCCGCACCATCAACGAAACACTCGAAACCCTTTGGGCAGGTTACGACCGTTCCAATCCGGTGGTAGACATTCCTGTGCAGTTTGTGGCATATCAATCCCTGCGCAGCGATGCGTTGTCGCAGAACCTGATCACAAATGTGAATGAACAGTTGGATGATGTACCGGGCCGCACACAATCACCCTACACCACTGCCTATGCCTTCGGCGCGGCACCACACGTCGGCTATTCAACCAATGGCTACGTAACCTTTGCGTTCCGTTCATCGCTGTTTGTAAACAGCTCGAACAAAACCTTCAGCAGCTTTGCTGTCGACTTCGATAACGGTTTGGGGTACGTACCCCTCGCGGCAGATGATCCGATATCCATAGCATACGGAACGCAGGGAACCAAAACATTGAAATTCCGAATAACCTTTACCGACGGCAGCATTTACTATAGCCACGCGAAATTCAGAATATACGCGCCACCCGGAAACCCGCAGGCGCGCTACACAGAACCCGAATCACGCACCTTCCGGTTTCCCCGCAGCACCGATACCGCGTGTCCCGAAAACTTCGCCAATCCAGAGGCCTGGCAAGGCAGCTTTGCCGGAGCTCGCGTAACCGCGCATTACGGTGATATAGGTAACCGCCCCGCTGTGTCAAACACCTGTACTCCACAGTTTATACGCCCGCTCATTGTAATTGAAGGCTATGATATCAGCAACTTCAGCGCGTTTGGCGAACATAACTGGGACTTCGCACAATTCCTGCGCAGCAACGTGAACGGAGGGCTGGCAGCTACCGTTACCAGCGGCAGCAGAATGAGCGATGTACTCGACGTGGCGGGCTACGACCTCATCTTTGTAGACTTCCACGATGGCACCGGCGACATTGTCCGCAACGCCTACCTGCTGGAAAATGTTATACAATGGGTGAACGCGCATAAAATCATCAATCCACAGAACGGTACACGCGAACGCAACGTAGTGCTCGGCCAGAGCATGGGTGGCCTCGTCGCACGGTATGCTGTATGTGATCTCGAAAAACGACGCATCGCCAACACCAGCGTGCCCGGTCACGAAGTGCGCACACTCATCACCCAGGACTCGCCACACCGCGGTGCAAACGTACCACTCGGCTTTCAGGCCCTCATCAACAATCTGTCCGGGCAAAGCCTCACACGCCTCGGCCTCTTTAGCTATGGCGTTGTCGGCGCGATCGTGGGAAGCTTCCTGACTATGGACGATCTGATACCCGCCCTCAAACAGGGCAAACAACTCCTCAACGCACCCGCCACCCGCCAGATGTTGCTCGTGCAAGACGGTTTAACAAATAGCTTTCTCAACGGCCAGTATCGCGATATGGTAACGTTTCCCGCGGGCTATTCGACTACGTTTACAACACGCGCCACCGCTAACGGCTCCGAGTGCGGCAATAACCAGATTATCGCAGCCGGCAGCGAGCTACTCTATGCCAACGCCAGCCTGTACGTAAACCAGCTGCTGTTCTTTGCAGCCACCGACATTGCGGCCGGCACGGTGGGCATCGTGCACCCTGGTCTCGGCGCACTTACCCGCGTAGGACTTTATGCGCTCGCACCGTTTACCGGCAAATACTGGAAAACAACGTTCGATGTACGTGCCACCGCTGCAAATGGCACTGGCCAGGTACTCGCCGCCAACATCCGCTTTGAGAAACGTGTGTTGTTTCTGATCCCGATCAACATCACCATTCACAACTCCACACGTTCCACATCAGGCCTTACACCGTGGGACTCAAGCCCCGGAGGCTACTATAACATGCGTACGTTTATGGCAAGCATTCCCGCCAACCCGAATATAAACCTCTATCCCATTGTTGTAGCAAACCTCACCATCCGCATGGCGCCGTTGTTCAATTTTGTACCTACCGTAAGCGCGTTGGATATAACCCCGGTAACGATCCCTGCAGCCGCTATCACCGCCCCCTATACCGGTGGCAACAATACCCAGTATCCATCGTGGTTCGCCAACTACAAAACACAGGAACGAAACACCGATGACGCGCTAGGTTCCGCAGCCAATTGGCGTCACCTGCAACTAAGCCAAACCGGAGCCGAATGGCTTGTGAACGTAATCCAGGGTAACAACCCCATATCCAACTGCTCTTTCGCGTGTCCTAACCTTACCGGCGCAGCTTCAATTGCCGGCGAATCGGCGTTATGCCAGGACCCGCGTATATATACACTGGCCGGCCTGCCCGCCGGAGCGACTGCCAGCTGGACCGTTACCGGACCGTTCCAACGCACCTCGGCATCGACCGGCACAAGCGCCACCATTCAGCCCACCGCTAACTCCGGAAACGGAACACTTACAGCACATATAACCACGCCTGCCTGTACACGCGCGCACCTCACCAAGCCGTTGAACGTACAGTCACGCGATTGGCCGGCAGCCCGTTTCGACATGTGGGGCTATCCCGAATATTTCTATCCCGAGTCCACCTATACGTTCTATACAAACCAGCAATACCGCATCGATGTCATCGACTATCCATGGAAGGCAGCCGGAGAGCAGATCTATATCTCCGTGCACGGTCAGTCAGAGGATGTAGACTTCCGCGGACCGGGCTACATTCTCAAAACCTTCTCGGTCATGGGGCCACACACGCTTGTAGCGAACGTTATGGGCGTATGCGGTGCCATTGGTGTGACTACAAACATTTATGTCGAAGACCGTTGGGGCCGGACATCGATAGCCAACAGCGACTTCTCATATTACCCTAACCCGGCAAACGAGGAACTGCAAGTCTCTCTGAACAGCATCGAAAAAGACACGCCCGAAACAAACCGCGTCGTACGAACCATACCCGCTGCCTTCGGCATCAGGCTGCTCGACCCCATGGGCAACACCGTTGCCACCGCCAGCGGAAACGGTATAGAAACCGTAACCCTCGCCACAGATAACCTGCCCGAGGGAGTATACTACCTTACTGTGACGAACGGCAAGAAGGTATACACCGAGCCCGTGGTAATACACCACTAGCCAACAAACCATAAAAATGCACGAAAGCCCGTTCCGGAATTCCGGAGCGGCTTTCTTTCTAGATCAGAACCTTGCGAACCATTTACCTCCAGGTAACTACGGGCATTGCACCATAGATAAACAATACAAGTGAAAACTGAATAATCAATACCATCGCCCAGAAGTTGATACTTCGAATCGCGGTTTTCCAGGTACGCAGATATACGACCAGCGCGAGCAATGACAGAACCGGTAACAGTACACTTCCCATACACACCAATACACTACCGGCATGCAGGTCACCCACGTAGGTAAAGCCATGCATAGCCATACTACCAGTACCAACCAGCAGCAGTACGAGCGCGGCAAAACTCCACAGTACCGGCGACACACGCGTTAATCGAAAGCGCACAAGGTGGTAGATTCCCGATACCAGAACAACGGCCACAGCCAGCAACCAGAGGATAACGCTGGCAGCCAGTAAAGCAATATCGATACCGCTGATCTGCTGTTGTGTCCGGATACCTGTGGTAAAGTAATGCTTGCCGTCTTTGGCATATAGCAGGTGCGATGGGCTTACACGATCTTCCTGCCGAAACAATCCGTCGCCCAGATGACTCAACACCAGGGCCTTGCTCTGAAACGGCAATACCTCAGCGCCAGCCGGCGTTATACGGATTTTCGTAAATGAGCCGATCCGATCTAAAAACGCCAGCGGCTCCACTTTCGTAATTACAGGCACGTAGTAGCCATTCCAGGCTTCAAAATCGGTTGTAGGCTGCGTCGGCATCGACGCGACGATCCTGGGAATATCGAGATGTTCAATCAATGCCTTATTAAACACCTCGTAATCGGCAGTTTCGCTATCCATGTTATGGGCAATGAAGAACCCTTTTTTCGCTTCCGGGAATATATACAGCATGGCATGATAGCCGATAATGTTTCCGGAATGCGTTATGCCGGTTACGCCATGCCTGTCGCGCAAGGCAAGTCCCAATGCATAACCGTTATGTAAACCGCCCTTGCCGGCCATCGTATAGGCGGGTTTACCATAGTTTTCAAAATAGGTGCTGTCGATGAATGAAGCGTCACCCAGCTTCCCCTTGCGCAATATAAATCGGATCAACAGGCCCATATCGTTTGCTGTGGTCGTAAACTGACCGGCGGGTCTGACGTAGATTGGCAATGCCGGTGCTGTGATCCCATTATCAAAGTGCCCCATAGCCAGCGTCCGATCCCGTGCGGCGCCCACCTGTGTAATAAACTGGAACGTGCTATGGTGTAAACCCAGCGGTTTCAACAGGAACTCATCCAGGTATACCTCGTAACGTTGACCGGTAATTTTTTCCACCACCATACCCAGCACGGTATACCCCATATTTGAATACGAAAACAGACTTCCCGGTTCGGCGTGAACGGTAAGAACCGCTGGGTTTCGTGTATAGAATTCCTCCAGCGGCGTATCCGGCTCGGCGGTGGAACTGAAAAAATGCCAGAGTCGCAAATCACTCAATCCGGAAGTATGGTCCAGCAGATGGCGTATGGTTACCGGATGTTGCTCCTCCCATGGATTCTTGAGTGGCAGTTCCGGAAGGATATACTTCACCGGGTCGTCGAGGTTGATTTTTCCTTCGGTGGCCAGCCGCAAAATGCCGAGCGCCACCACCGTCTTCGCTATCGAGCCAACATGAACCCTATCCGACGGTTCCAGGACCTCCCCTGTTTTCAGATTTTTCACCCCCGCGCTATACGTAGTAATCGAACCCTGCTGAACAACAGACCACACGGCCCCTGAGAGTTGCTGCTCGCGCAGTAGTCCATCGATATCCGGCATAAGTCCCTCACGATCCTGCGCATTTAGAAACGATGCGTTACATGCAAGGAGGGCAACCATGCACAATACGGATAAACTTCTCATACACGCATTTGTCGCGCTCACGTCTTCCGCATTACACGCCCGGTCCAGGCAATCGTCTTAAACAGCGGGAGGTAACGACCCGGCTTACGCGTTAGTACGTGGTCCGTCATCTTTTTTTTAGCCATGTAATAGTTCCCCTGCTCATGAAGGAAATCCGGGTCGATGGCGTACCGCTGGGGATACCATTGCCCATTTTTAACAAATAAAACACACTCCAGGACATGTATTCCTACCCGGCAATAGGAATCCCCACCGATTAGCGGTATCTTTACACTATCAATTGCGGATATTTAATACGACTGTATATTCAACAGAATCGCGGTTTAACCCTCTCCTCAATTTACTGGTCCACCAAACGTTCACGTATCTTTTCTATAGTAGATTGATCGGCATCCGCACATGCCGCTTTATTTCCCAGGAAGCATAACGAACAAGCGTTCGATGTGCCTTTTATCACCAAAACGTAATGCTGTAAACGAACCCCTTTATCGGATTCAGCGTTGTAATAACAGCTTGTAGTAATAATCTAAGACCGCTTAATGAAGAAAGAAAAAGCATTATCCTTTCCGAACACGAATCGCGACTTTGTTTCCACGCTTAACAAACGGGTAAACGACTATTTCAAAACCAACAACATCGGCAAATACGGCAACGCTGAGATGTATATAAAGACAGCCTGCATGTATGCCATTTATTTCACCCCCTATGTACTGGTACTTACCGGTGTTATAACCGGAACTCCGGCACTGCTGGCTGCAGTGTTTGTGATGGGCGTAGGCCTCGCGGGCATCGGTTTATCCGTTATGCACGATGCCAACCATGGCGCTTACTCGCGCAAAAGCTGGGTTAACACCGTCATGGGCTACTCGCTCAACCTGGTCGGAGCCAATGCTTTCAACTGGAAAATACAGCACAACGTATTACACCATTCCTACACCAACGTCCACGATCATGACGAAGACATCAGTCCCCGCGGCGTATTGAGACTCTGCCCCTCCACACCGTGGAAACAGGCGCACCGGTTTCAGTTTATATACGCCTGGCTTTTGTACGGCCTCATGACCATTGTATGGCTCGTATACAAAGACTTTCTGCGTATCGTACTCTACTCGAAGTCGGGTATGGCCCGTAAACAAAAAGCGAACGTAACCGCCGAATGGTTTATCCTGATCGGCACCAAACTGTTATATATCGGGTACATCTCCGTGCTTCCAACCATCGTAACACCGTTGGTATGGTGGCAGGTACTCATTGGCATATTTGCCATGCACTACGTAGCCGGATTCATACTCGCCATCATCTTTCAACCTGCGCACGTGGTAGAAGGAACTGAATTCCCCCTACCCGACGACAACGATACACTACAGGAAAACTGGGCCATTCACCAGCTTCTTACCACCACCAACTTCGGCAACCGGAGCCGTTGGTTCTCGTGGTATGTAGGCGGCTTGAACTTCCAGATCGAACATCACCTGTTTCCCAACATCTGCCACGTACATTACCGGAAAATCGCCGGCATTGTAAAAGAAACGGCTCTGGAATACGGACTGCCCTACAAATCATTCAACACCTTCCAGGAAGCACTCGGCGGACACGCTCGTCTGTTAAGACAATTGGGCAGACGCCCTGATAGTCTGGCCGCGTAGTCCTGATTCGTTATCCGCAAAGACGTGTGACGTAACGCGGAGTTTATCGTTTAATTATTTACAATCAAACCAAGCAACACTATGACACTTTATGTAGGAAATATAAGCCATATCGTAAACAACGCTGCCTTAAGCGCACTGTTTGAAACATTCGGAGAAGTTAAGTCGGTAAAAATCCTGACCGATAATCAGACCGGCCAGTCCAAAGGCATAGGATTTGTGGATATGCCTGACGAACATCACGCCCTGAACGCCATGAACAAACTAACCAACGCTGTGTTCTTCGGCCGCAAATTGTTTGTATCAAAGGCCCGTCCGAAATCATAGACGCGAGAACGGCCTTACCGGGATCAACACGCTACACGCATCACACACCATTACGGGGGACCACGGGGTCCCCACTTAACAGCATATGACACGACCTGTAATTACCGGAACCGGGAGCTATATTCCCGGTGTAATTGTATCCAACGATTCTTTTCTTCAATCAGAATTCTTCGAAAAGGATGGCAAAAAAATAAACAAGAGTAACAAAGCCATCATTGACAAGCTTACTACCATTACCGGAATCCACGAAAGACGATACGCGAACAGCGATCAGAACACATCCGACCTCGCCTTCTATGCTTCCCTGAAGGCCATTGAAAGCGCCGGCATAGACAAAGAGACACTGGACTACATTATCGTAGCACACAACTTCGGTGATGTAGCATTTGGGACTAACCGTTCAAGTATGGTACCTACCCTGGCCACACGCGTAAAGGCATTACTCGGCATACAAAACCCGGATTGCGTGGCCTATGACCTTCCGTTTGGCTGCCCGGGATGGATTGAGGGGGTGATTCAGGCCAAATACTTTATCAACTCCGGCGATGCAAAGAGATGCCTTGTTATTGGTGCTGAAACCCTGTCACGCGTTACCGATCCACACGATCGCGATGCAATGATCTTCGGCGACGGTGCCGGCGCTGCCATCATCGAAGCCTCTACCGTAGTGAACCGCGGCATACTGGCACATAAAACACAAACCCACGCCGCAGAATACAGCACCGCGTTGGATATGGGCCCATCCTGCTCACCACAGGCGGCCGACAAAGACAACCTGTACCTTAAAATGGAAGGCCGCAAAGTATATGAATTTGCGCTTACACATGTACCCGCACTGATTAAAAGCACACTCGATAAAGCTGGCGTATCCATTGATGCCGTTCGTAAGGTACTAATCCACCAGGCTAACGAGAAAATGGACCTCGCAATCCTCACACGCCTTTTTGAACTATACAACCATACCCAGGTACCGGATAACATTATGCCGATGACGATAGACCGGTTTGGAAACAGTTCTGTTGCAACTGTGCCCACACTGCTCGATCTGCTTGTACGAGATGAGCTGAACGGCCATACTGTACAGGAAGGAGATATCATTGTTTTCGCCTCCGTGGGCGCGGGAATGAATATTAACGCAATAGTATACAGGATTTGACCTTAACACAAATGCATGTCTCAACGAATCATTGACAGAAGTTATGTAGGAGATGTACTTCAACACATGTACACGAGTCGTCTAAATGTACGACTGATCGTATCCCTGGAAGAAGGATATTTTTATGCCGAACTCCTCGACAAAAAAGTACCGCTAAGAGGTACAGCCATCGAAGAAGCCGTAACCGATCTCGCCCTGCAGCTGGCACACGAATTTCCCAAATCATCTTTTGCCGAATGGTGGAATTACAACTTCCAGCAGGAGCAGTCGTCGCAGAATCTCTAACTGACGTTTCCCCGAACCACCTCTTTTCATGAAACAACTTAAGATCAACCGGCAAATCACAAACCGTGAAAGCGAGTCACTCGATAAATACCTCACGGAAATTAGCCGGGTCGGTCTGGTTTCAGCCGAGGAGGAAGTAAACCTTGCAAAGCGCATCCGCGAAGGCGATAATGCTGCACTGGAAAAATTAACAACTGCTAATCTCCGGTTCGTTGTATCGGTCGCCAAACAATACCAAAATCGAGGCCTTCCACTGTGCGATCTCATCAACGAAGGCAATCTCGGATTAATTAAAGCCGGACAACGGTTTGACGAAACACGTGGGTTCAAATTCATATCGTATGCGGTGTGGTGGATCAGGCAATCGATCATCCAGTCACTGGCCGAACAGGCGCGCGTAGTTAGGCTACCGCTAAACCGCGTAGGCGCCATTTCCAGAATATCTAAAGCGCAAGCCGCGCTTGAGCAAACGCTGGAGCGCGACCCGACAACAGACGAACTGGCCCAAAATCTGAATACATCGGAAGAAAACATAGCCGATCTCATCAGTGTCGGACAACGTACCGTGTCAAGCGATGCGCCAAGTTTATATGACGACAATACATCGCTCATCGATACGATTCCCGACCGCAACGCATCGCCCGACTCATCGCTGATGGACAGTTCTCTTAAGGATGAAATACAGCGTGTATTGTCAAAACTGTCGGCACGCGAAATGGAGGTCATTACACTGTATTATGGCTTGAACAATAAAACGCCGATCACGTTAGAAGAGATCGGCGTCAAATTTTCGATCACCCGCGAAAGAGCCAGGCAGATAAAAGATCACGCCACAAAGCGCATGCAAAATTCATTACAGGCTCAACGACTAAAATACTTTCTGGGTTAATAGCCAAAGCGCAACCCTATGGCACCAGATACGGCTTCAACACCTCTGCCCAGATTTTATAGCCATCACTATTCATATGCAGTTTATCTTCCAGGAAAATCTGCGGCAGCACCTGTCCATCCTTGTCCAACATGGGGGTCCACATATCGGCAAACTCGGTGTTCTTGAATTTCTTCGTGAGCTGTTTCAGCCCTTTGTTCACCTTCAGGTATTTATCTCTTTGCTCCCAGCGTGAAGGGCTGGGCTTGGCCGATATAAACACGACCGTTACATTGGGCAATCGTTTCTCCAGAAACTTACGCACCAGGCGTGCCTCGGCCAGAATGCCTTCGGGGTCCTCGCCGGCGGCAATGTCGTTATCGCCTTCGTATATAAACACCTTCGCAGGTTTGCAGGTGCCGATAACACGATCGATGTAATACAACAGATCGGAGAACTGCGAACCACCGAACGCGCGGTTCACCACCACCTGCTCCGGGAAATAGCTGGCAATGTCCTTCCACAACGCGATACTCGAGCTTCCCGTAAAGAAGTTCACGCGTTTGCTGTCCGGGCAATCGTTTCGTTTCTCAATCTCTTTAATGGTGTCTTCCCACTTGGTGGGATCCTGGGCATATACCGGTACAGTGTATACGGCCAATGTAAGGACGAAGCCTGTTATAAATTTCTTCATATCGGATAATACTATTGGGATATCCATAGCAATATAGCTGCCTGGAGAATATACACAACAGGAGATTCGCCATCAGGGCTGAAAAAGATTGTGACGGCGCAGAAAATCGTCCGTACGTTCCAGAATTTCTTCGTCAAAAAGGCGCGAGTAGGTTGTGTTGCCTTCGCCCAGGTAGTGTTTGCGGCCGTCATATATAATCAGCTCGTGGTGGTTGCCCAGCGCTTCTGTATCGCGTTTAAAGAACTGCACGGTCCAGAGCTGTACCACATTGTCTTCGCGACCATGAAAGGCGATAGCCGGGGGCGCGCCGCTGCGCAAGTTATGCGTTGGCGAGATCGACCAGATCTGCTGCCGGCGACTGCCCAACATATAGTCGCACCACGCCTCTACACAGTTTACCGTGCCGGAGTATAGCAGCATAGCATTGGGCTCCGGACTTACCGACAGATCATCGCCGGCGTTGTTATAGGCATCAATATAAAACGTAGAAAGCACCAGCTGGCCACCGACAGACTGCCCTCCGGCCACAATCTTTGCAGGATCGATATTGAACTCCGCCGCATGCGCCCGTACCCACCGCATAGCCGATCGCACATCTTTCACACTCTCCACCGGCGTTATTGCCGGGTTGGGTACATTGCCCTGTGCATCTACCGAAAGCCGGTACTGAAACGAGAACGCCACAAAGCCTTTGTTGGCATAACGCCGGCAGGCACCAAAAAACTCCGAAGGGCTGCCAAAGGCCCAGCCGCCACCATGAAAAAATACCAGCGCCACGTTCTTCGGCTTGCTCCCTTTTGATCCCTTCTTCGGCGGTTCGTTTTTATAAAATACATGCGTTACAAGCGATGTCGTATCGATTGTTTTATACACCAGCGTTTTCTCGACAAGTCCGTTCTGGCCATACGCCACAGTACTACCGAGCCAAAGAACGATAAAGAGGTTTGCGATTTTCATAACAGTTAATGGTTATGTGCCGTGAGGGCTACAGTACACTACTAAAGATAACACGTAACGGTCACAATCTTTCCAACGCGGCACACGCATGCCCGCTGATTTTACGTTAGCGTCTGAAACCGTGTCGCACCAATCAATAGGCTGCGTCGTCGTAGTACGTGTCGTCAAACGTATGGCCTGACGGCACACCCTTCTTTAAAATGGTGATAACCATCCACACCAATCCGATTTTAAGCATAACCAGAAACAGAAATAAAAACACAAACGGCACATTGAGCGGCGCCACGCACAACGCGATAAACACCATGAAAGCACCGGTTACCAGCGAAACAGAAAAATATACGGTTTTCAAACGGCGAGAGATTTAGTATAAATCTGTATCTACGAAATCTATGCCCCAACGCCACGGCCGATACGCCCGCCCCTTGCGTTAGCGAAGACGGCAAGCGGCCAGAGCCATAAAAAAACAGAATGTTCAAAAAAACATTAATTTGCTAATCTAAAACGAAAACCGATGCAATCTTCGACTGACGAATACATCGCGCTAATCGGCCATGGCGGCTCGAAGTGGAGCAACGGCCCGGATAACTGGACACTGTCCATGACCCTCGCGGCCTATAGTAAAAACGGCGGCCCCGTCATTACCGACCCCGTCCGGGCATACAATGTCGTGCCCTATCAAATGATTACGTTGCAAGAGCGCCTCCCCGCCTACTCCATCTTTCGTTTCCGTACGCCGTCGCGGCCAGGCACCAGTGATGGCATTCCCGTCGGAATGTTGTTGGGCTTTAACCTAACCGACGAGCGCTTCTCGGCCCTGCAGGAAGAACTCAGACGCCCCATAGTATACAACAGCGCGCGCCTTGGTATGCTCACCTACGACCGCGACAACATGTGGTTTGCCGGAGTAATCACCTGGGGCGACGCAGTTATAACCCTTCGCATGGAATCACCCGCCGATATCGGAGAAGCACAGGCCCCTGAAGCAACCGTCGTACAACTGCTCGACGACCAGGCCTACTGGGACCGCGCCGTCCGAATGTACGCTGCTGCCGAACTACTCGAAACAAAAAACGAAGACTGGACCAATAGCCCCGACGAATATGAAACCATAGAATCGTTCTGCGATAAAATGGAGATCACCTCACTCTCCATCCTGCCCAACGACGCCTTCATATTCTGGTTCAACGACGGCAACATGTTCTACGAGCACTTCATCCACGTGGACGGTACGCTGGCCGATGGTCCCGACAGAGCGGGTATTGTTGGGTAAACGTAAATCAACGGCATCAAAAACAACGCCTCACCCGTAACAGACAGGTGAGGCGTTGTTTGTTTCATAGCAGTACGTCCGAATCACATACCGCCACCTTTTTTCTGTCCGCTGCCGGTACCCTTTGCGGGTGTGTCGTTCGTGTACGAACGTTTTTTGCTGTCATTCGCGTCTGCAGGATCAATCTTATCGGAACCCTGCTCCGATTTGATCTTCTCGTTGAGTGCGCGATCTATAGCCTCCTGGTGGCCTTTAAAGGACTCACCGGCCTGACTGCCTTTATGATCTTGATTTTTCATAGCGATGTTACGTTATGTATACCGATATTAACTCTGCTGATCGTGTCCTTCAAGCTTCACCAGCTTGTTGTAGATACCGAAGAGCAGGAATGGAGCCGCCCATTGGCCTACGAACAATGCGAGACTGTTTTTACCTGCGATCTTCAGACCGAGCGATACAGCCATTGCGCTGACAGATGTCCACAAATAAGCATCTGAAGGTATTTTTGCAGTTTGCTCTTCTATTTTGCGGGCTACTGGTCCTTCGCTGAATTTCTTCCGGCCATCAGTCGCCGATATTGTTTTTGTTTCGAAATCTGTTTCCATACATGTTGTGTTTATGTTAGTATAAGTCAAAAACCGGCGTTAACAGCCATGCCCGTATCGTTCGAAACTCGTACCAGTAACCTTGTCGTTATGCGATGGCCCGGATGTGCAGAGAATGTACCGGACTAAGGAACCGATACCTCATTTGATACTACACGGGCATTCCCAAGTGTGTCGTTTACCGGACGAATTGCGACATCCATACACATAGAAAAGAAGAAGCCCGTGTCGCGGCATAGCAATACCGGCAACACGGGCTTTACTTCAAACCAGTTCGTTACTTCGGGAGGGGCTTCAACACCACCTTCTGAATGGCGAATACCGATGCAGGAAACGCGGTACTGTCGTTAAGATCTGTAAACTTGCCGTTGGATACCCAGATCGATTCTTTATCGGCGGTGGCCGTTGTGGGATACGTAAATCGATCGGCAATTAACGTGGTGGCGGCCATTTTTGCGCTCGCCCAGCCATCGTCTGATGTAAGCTTATAAATCTTATCGTTGCCGCCGTTAACCACCATCACAACCGATTTGGCATCGTTGAGCACCATGCCGTCGGCCCCAAGAAAGTATTGTTCGAGTTTAACTTTAGAAACCGCGGTCGGATTATTGATCGGCACCTTATACAGACATCCGGTGTTGGTACTGTTTACCAACAGGTACCCGTCCGGATGATACACGATGCCGTTGATACCGATTCCTTCCGTCACAAACAACGTATGCTGGCTGAATACCGAGGACTTACCATCAGGAGTGACCTTATAGATAGTATGTGCGTAGCTGTCGGTAATGTATGCATTGCCCTGATCATCGAATGCCAGGTCGTTGGGAAAATGTTTACCAGGAACCAGCGCACCCAGATCGACCTCGCTCAGCTTTTTACCCGTGGCGATATCGAAACTCAGCAGCTTCGCCTTTTTCTTATACGTTTCGGGTGTTGAGTAACGACTGTACTTAGCGTCGCCATTGCACACGAAAAGGCGCTTACCATCGGGGTGTACCTTGATACCGTACGATGATTGCAGCGTGGTGTCATTCACCAGCACGGTATAATTGCCTTGACGGGTTACTCTTCCAATAATTCCCTTGCGTACCGATGTAAGGTAAAATACATCGGCAGCTTTATCGTAGGTAATTCCTTCGGGGTAGAATTCTACAGCAGTAAAGTTTATACGCTCTGTGGGTTTGGTAGCGATACAGCTGGTGAACAAAAGTAAGAATATATGTATCCGTTTCATGAGTTTACTTGGTTGGAGTGATGGCGTAGATCACGCCGTTGGCATCGTCTGAAATAAAAACCGTTTTGTCCGGGGCCATCGCAATACCGGCCGGCCGACCGAAGCGTGCCTTTCGTTTAAAGAACAGGAAACCCGGCTTCAGAAACCCCGTTAAGAAATCTTCTGCCGCCACGGGCTGACCGTTTACAAACCGGACGCGCTGCACGTTGAAGCCCACCGGCCTGCTGCGATTCCACGACCCGTGCCAGCACACCAGGCCATCACCATAATACTGGCCGTTAGCATCGCGAAAGAACTTGAAATCAATGGGCGCCATGTGCGCCGGAAGATCCAGCGAGCTTGGCACCGTTCCTTTCACCCATTCCTCCTTCACATCTCCTGCCGGGTCTTCACGGCTCTTGTCCACAACCTGCTTGCCATACGCAAACGGGTAGCCGTAAACGCCGCCCTGCATAATATGATTCACCTCCTCGGGTGGCCAGCGATTGCCCTTCGAATCGCCACCGTTGTCAATACCCCATAGTTCTTTGGTTTGTGGATGCCAGTCGAAGCCGATCGTGTTACGAAGTCCGGTAGCGTACACCTTGCGTTTCCACGTGGCGGGGTCTACCTGTAACATGGCCGCCACTTCCGGGTCCGCTTCTTTACAATCGTTACACAGCGTACCGACCGATATATACAATTTACCATCGGGGCCGAAGCCCATAGTACGATTCGGGTGTTGTCCGCCATCCGGCAGGTTGTCGATCAGTGTTTCCCAGGTACTTTCCAGCATGCCGTCTTCTTTTACCCGGTAGCGGCGCAGTTCATTGTTGTTGCACAGATACATCCAGTTATCGCGAAAGGCTATGCCGTGCACGCCATGAAAATCGCCGGCCACGGTAACAAGGTCTTCAAAAACATGGTCGCCATCGGCATCCTTCAGCAGCAATACGTCGCCACCGTCGCGTCGGGTGATGTACAGTCTGCCTTTGGCATCGTATACCATCATACGCGGTCTGCCCAGGCCGGAGGCCGCCACCTTCACATCCCATCCTTTCGGTACCTTTAACAGCTTCACCATCTCGGGCAGGAAGTCAAGGTGCTGCGCGTACTTCGTTACGTGCCGGGTTGATGTCTTTTCCTTTGGCGGAAGGCCACGTTGCGCGCAGACATCATGCGCTGCGAGTAAGCATACAAATGCTATCGTAAGAATAATCGGTCGTCTCATATATAAAGGTTAACGCGACAGGACGTGTAAAAAGGTACCATGACCATCCTACGCCCAAATTCGCCAGGCATCTGGTTTTAGCCTATGGCGAAAGTCACCTATCGTTACGACTTTGTGAATGGGACGAATCAATCCGCCGATAGCAGCGGTGGCATGTATAAATTTTGGTCAAAATAATTGCCTACACGGTTAACACAATGTCCCGTTCGGCATATCATAACTGTTGATTACACTACACAATTTGCGTTGGCCTTTGCGATGCAGGCTTTAACCCCCGGCAGGTTATTCGATTTAGGGCGATGCTTTTCAACAAATAGCTAAACAAATTCCAAAAAATCATCCATCATCTTTCGATATCCCTCCGCGTCGATGGGTTTGGAGGTCACCATTTTAGCGCCAAGGTTTTTACAGTCCTGAATCAGTGTAGTATCGGCATACGTGGAATAAACAACAGCGGATATGGATGCATACCGTGGATTTTCTCGTAAGGCCTGAAGGGTTTGCCGTCCGTTCATCCGTGGCATGTTCTGATCGAGCACAATAAGGTGAGGTAGCTGTGTATAATCGGCCGTACTTTCCAGAAAGGCCATCAATTCCACGCCATTGCCAACGGTAGGCAACAGCGCAATGTCGGTACGGTTGCCACAAAAAATAGTAAACAATTCGCTATCATCGGGATCATCCTCTACCAAGATTACTCTTCTAACAGTCATGCAGTTATTACTGGCGTTTATACGGTAATACAATACTAAACTCCGCTCCTTCTCCCGGAGTACTCTGGGCTACGATCAGACCATGATGCTTATCGATGATTTTTTTAGCGATGGCCAGACCGATCCCCGATCCCTCAAATGTGGACTTCGGATTAAGCTTCTCAAACAGGTTAAAAATAGAGGTTGCAAACTGGTCGTCAAAACCGATGCCGTTATCCTTAACGCGGATGCTGCAGTGCGCCGACTCCTGCGGGGGCAAACCACCCTGTGTGTCCGGATCGACGGGCGTACAGGAAATGACAACATGTGGCGGCTTGTCGGGCGACGTAAACTTCAAAGCATTATTGATCAGGTTATAGAAAACCTGCCGCAACTGCCCCCGGTTTCCTTCTACAACCGGTAAGGGATGAATCTCCACGCGGGCCTGGCGTTCACTGATCCATAAATCGAAATCGTCTACGATCTCGTTTACCAGCGCTGTCAGCGATACTTCCTCGGTCAGATCGTCACCCGACGACAGACGCGAATAATTCAAGATATCAATAATCAGCACCTTCATCCGCGACGCCGACGAAATGATCTTTTCAAGATACTGTCTGGAAGAACCGGGCAAATCGTTGAAGCTTTGCTCTTTCAGAAAATTTGAAAAGATCAGGATCTTCCGAAGCGGCTCCTGCAAATCGTGCGACGCTACCGAAGCAAACTGTTGCAGATCGTGATTGCTATCGATAAGTGCCTGGTTTAAAAGCTCCAGTTGTTGATTTTTAAGCAGCAACTGCCTTTCGGTTTCTTTCTGGGCGGTCAGGTCGGTTACGATAACGCTGATAGCCACTTCGTCTTCGAGCTGCAGTCGGTTCAACGATAGCAACGTGGACACAACGGTGTCACCTTTTTTAACGAGCAGCTCTCCTTTTACATTCTCAAACCAGCCCTTCTTAAAAAGCTCATCAAAAACCGGTTGATGGGAAGGCGCAATAAAATCAGAAAACTGCCTACCGATAACATTCGACAACGGTTCACCGACCATAGACGAGAACTGCGAATTGCTATACACAATCAATCCCGATGCGCTCAACGTTATGGCCCCTTCAGTCATCTGCTCGATAAACATCCGGTACGAATGGTCGGCTGTACGCAGCGTGAACAGGGCGTGGCCGTCGCTTCCCTGAACAACGAGCGCGTCGACCTGACCGGTACGTATGGCCTCCAGCGTATCTTCGGCTTCACCAAGACGCGCCCGGAGATTTTCGATCTCCGCTAATAACTCATCCGTTGTTTGCTGCATCATTGATCTTCGTTGATACCTAAGCCGTTCAGTACCTTTTGTGTATCAGACATATCCCCGATAAGCCGTCGTTCGGGCAAGGGATGTTTTTTTATAAGCAGCGGCAGCGCGATGATCTGTTCCGTTTCCGCCAATGCCTTATCCTGGTGTAAATCGATTATACTAAGCGAATACCGGCCCGTAAGGTGCGTATCCAGTATGCGCTGAAGGTTGTTAATCGCTCTAATGGAATTCGGAGACGATCCGGACACAAACAGTTTCAGTATATAGTCGAACTCTTTTTGTTTCTTATGCATCTCCATAGTATTCGGCTTAGCCTACTTAACAGGCCTGATGTCGAGGCCGACCAGTACCTTGGCTTCATTTGAAAGGTCGCCTATAATTTTCCGTACCGGCTCAGGCACCTTCTTCACCAGCGTGGGTATGGCCAGGATCTGGTCGCCTTCGGCCAGTTTTGGATTGATCAGAAGGTCGATCACTTCAATACTATAAAGTCCCTTCAAATGCTCTTCGCAGTATTTTTTCAGGTTGCGAAGCGCGGCCGACGACTTGGGCGTATTACCGGCTATATAAAGCCTCAGTTCATATTTTTTTTCTGCCTTTGCCATTCGGTTTCGGGGATTTCGGGGATTGGGATTGTTTCTTGTTCAGATACCGGTTTCGCGTCAGCTCATTACGGTTCTTCGCCATGATCTCTTTTCGAAGTTCCTCCTCCTGATGCGCGCGGGTCAGCTCATCGCGTACCGATTCAAACTCCTCCTGCAAACTCGCGATTTTTGCTTCCAGTATCGTCTTCTTCCGCAGTATCTCACGATCGCGTCGTGTGCCGGCATACGTTTTCAACTCCTGCCCGGTAACCTCTTCCAGTTGCTGCGCTTCGCGTGCGGAACCGATCAATATACCGTCAGGCCCCAGATACACATCTACCAGTTGCAGCCCCTCGTCTGTGATAACGAACTCGCGCACCTGATTCGAATGCTTCATTCCCCGCGACTTCATAATATACAAACCACGGTTACGCTCTCCGTTAGACTCCAGATCGCGCACGGTTATCCAGGCATCGACAAGCGACGAAACACCTTCGTCCGCCTGCTCTGTGGTGGAATTGTTATAGGTGAGCGCGGAGAACAATACCGTAACCTGTTCTTTTTGTAAAAAGTCGATCAGCCGGATCAACATAGACTTCACCTCGCTTACCGATCCGATTGTGACCAGGTTGGTTATCGGGTCCAGTACAACAACCCTGGGCTTAAACTCCACGATCATCTTATGGATCTCGACAAGGTGCATTTCCAGACCATGCATCGTAGGGCGCGAAGAATGGAAACGTAAGAATCCCTTGTCCACACAAGCCTGAAGATCCATACCGATCGAGCGCATATTCCGGATAATCTGCTGCGGCGATTCCTCAAAGGCAAAGAACAGACAGCGCTCCTTTCGTTGGCATGTCGCATTGGCAAACGATGCCGCGATACTTGTTTTTCCGGTGCCCGCCGTGCCCGATATCAGAATGCTGGAACCGCGGTAGAAGCCGCTGCCGTCGTCAAGCATTTTGTCAAGCGATGCGATACCGCTCGATACCTTATCTTCAGAAACATCACTGTTCAATTCCAAAGACGTAATGGGAAGCACCGAAATGCCATCGGCATCAATAAGAAACGGATACTCGTTTGTACCGTGGAATGTTCCACGGTATTTCACTACGCGAAGCAGCCGTGTGGATATCTGGTTTTGTACCCGATGCTCCAGCAGGATCACACAGTCGGATACATATTCTTCAAGACCTTGCCGCGTTAACGTAGTCACCCCACGCTCGCCGGTAATAACGGTGGTTACACCTTTATCTTTGAGCCATTGAAAGAGACGGCGAATCTCTGAGCGAAGAATGCCCTCGTTCGAAAGACCGGAGAACAGGTTCTCAATCGTATCCAGCACAACACGCTTTGCGTTTGTACTGTCAATAGCATGACCTAAGCGAATAAACAAACCGGTAAGATCATACTCACCCGTTTCCTCGATCTCGGCCTTGTCTACATGCACATAGTCGATCTTCAGCATACCCGAACGCTGAAGCTCATCGAGATTAAAGCCGAGTGAGGCCACATTCGTGGAAAGCTCGTCGCCCTTTTCTTCGAACGCCATTATAACGCCGGCCTCGCCATACTTCACCGCACCGTTAACGACAAACTCAATTCCCAACAATGTCTTACCCGAACCCGGCCCGCCACAAACCAGCGTGGGCCGACCCTTCGGAAGACCGCCACCCGTAATTTGATCAAGACCGTCTATACCGGTAAGTGTTTTTTCCAGCTTCCTGCCGCGTACTGGCGCCGCTTTCTTTTTTAACCTTTTGGACATACCATGGACATCTGAAGTAAACAAAAACTATTAAGTGGATTTTAATCTGAAACGATTCAAAAGAAAACAAACAGAAGAATGTCACTCGATGGTGAAATTTAGTAAAATTAATGCCGTCGTTGTGACCGCATAGTAACTTTTACACTGGCATAACTTTTTACTGATCGGATTTTCCCCATCTTTTTTTCACAAGGTATAAGGCATCGATTACAGTGTCGTACATACAAGCTTAGACATTGCCGGAACACGGCGCTACAACCGGTATCGTATGTAACGCATAAGTCAGACTATTCGACCGAATTTTCAAACACGTAACTCGGCATAGCAGCGTAACCTTACGCAGTTGTTACGTTATCGATAATCAAAAGTCAATCAGCAATAACCGGTAGTGGCGCCTCCGTGAAATACGTATCCAAATTCGCGATTTCTTCCGGAATCGTTAAATAATTAAGTACCTTTCGCCTTGTAACTGGCTTTAATTTGAACACGATACAATCGGCCCCTTTTATGCAGAGTGGCGGCGAAATGGGCGGACTTTTCCGGGGGCATGATTGGGCAAAGACCGCATTGGGCGCCGCAGAAAACTGGCCTCAAAGCCTGCGCACCGCCGTTAGCATTATTCTGAATTCCCGTTTTCCAATGGCCTTATTCTGGGGCCAGGAGCTTGTTTTCCTGTACAATGACGCATACCGCCAGTTTATAGGAAACGATAAAAAACACCCGACTATTTTTGGATTGAACGGACCCGACGCCTGGCCGGAGGTCTGGGAGCACTTCGCGCCCATGCTGAACCAGGTTATCACCGGTGGCGAGGCTACCTGGGTTGAAAACCAACCCGCACCCATGTATCGCAACGGCCGGCTTGAAGACGCCTACTGGACGTACAGCCACAGCGCCATCATTGGTGAATCGGGCACCCCTGCCGGGGTATTGGTTACCTTCATCGATGCCACAGGCCCTGTAAAAACACACCAGAAACTCAGCAAAGCCCACGAACGACTCGAAAACATCTTCACCCAGATCAGCGCCGGCATCGCTCAGGCCGACAACACCGGAAAGTTTATAACCGTGAACGACCGCTATTGCCAGATGCTGGGCTATACAAAAGAAGAGCTCTTACAAAAGACATTCTCCGACATCACCCACCCCGACGACATTCCCGTGTGCGAAGAACTCGTGTACCAATGCATACACCACGGAAAAGACTTCAGCGTTAGCAAACGGTATATCCGCAAAGACGGCTCGGTGATGTGGGTTACCAACAGCGTCTCGCTGATTACAGACGAAGACGGCAACAAATTCATAACCGGTGTAACCATCGACGATACGCAGGGTAAGAACCATGAATTAAAGCTCATAGAAAGCGAAGTCCGTTTCAGAACACTCGCCGAGCAAGCCCCGATCTATGTATTCCTGTCCGACATCAACGGCACCGTAGAATACTGGAACCCCCAGTGGCTCGAATTTGTCGGACAAACGTTCGACGAAGCAATCGGTAACACCGGGTGGCAAAAGACCATACACCCCGACGATCTGCAACGCCTCAGCGAAATCTATTATACATCCGTTGCCGCCGGCCTGAAGTACAGTGTGGAAGTCCGCATTCTCCACCACGATGGTCAGTATAGAACGCTCCTGTTTCATGGCGAGCCACGCCACGACGTCAACGGGATAGTTAATGGCTACATCGGCAGTGGTGTGGACATTACTATGCAGGCCGAAGCCCGCCAGGCCATCGAAGCCAGTGAAGCTAAATTCCGATCACTCATCGAATACGCACCGGTAGCCACCTGCCTGTTCGTCGGCCCCGAGCTGGTCATTGAAGTAGCTAACGACATCATGATCGGCTACTGGGGCAAAGACCGCTCCGTTATCGGCAAGCCTTTGGCCGTAGGTGTACCCGAACTGATAGGCCAACCGTTCCTCGATATTCTCAGCGAGATCTACCGCACCGGCATACCGTATAAAGCAAGCGACGCACCCGCGCAATTGAACGTCAACGGCGTGCTCACCACCTATTACTTCGATTACACCTACCAACCGCTGTTCGACGCCAACGGCAATGTATACGCCATCATGGATATGGCAACCGACGTTACCGCGCAGACCGTAGCCCGCAAAACACTGGAAGAAACCGAACTGAAACTGCGCGAAGCAGTAGAACTGGCGCAGCTCGCCACCTGGCATATAAACCTCGAACGACGTCATGTTGTATACTCCGATCGTCTACGCGAATGGGTCGGCATGTCCGAACGCGAGCTGCAATTGGAAAACTCACCCGTAATACACCCCAAAGACATCGAGCGTGTAACCGCCGCTTTCAGCTCCGCCATGGACCCCAACGGCACCGGCCTGTTCGACGCCATATACTCCATCGCCCATCTCCATACCGGTCAGGAACGTATCATCCATGCCACCGGCCGAACAACGTTTAATGCCGATGGTAAACCGATATCCATTGCCGGTACCGCGCAAGATGTAACCGTGCAAAAGGAAATGCAGCTGGCACTGGAAAACGAAGTACAGAAACGCACTCTTGAGTTGGGCGCCGTAAACGAAAAACTCAGAACTATAAACGAACAACTGGCCGACGCCAACCGGCAGCTGGTGCGCTCAAACGAAGAGCTTGCACAATACGCCTACGTGGCCAGCCACGACCTGCAAGAGCCTCTTCGCAAAATCCAGGTCTTCACCGACATGCTCCGTCGCCAAACCGTAGCCGACACCGTGGTAACCTCCCTCACCGGCAAGATCGAGAAGTCGGCATTACGCATGAGCCTTCTCATCAAAGACCTGCTTACCTTCTCACGTCTCCTCAACGCCGACACCTTACTGCAACCCGTAAGCCTCAACGAAATCGTCGAACAAGTACTGAACGACTTCGAGCTTGTACGTGTCGAGAAAGGCGCACGTGTTGTTGTATCCGAGCTTCCTGAAATCGTCGCGATCCGGCTGCAGATGAACCAGCTGTTCTACAACCTCATCGGCAACGCCCTGAAGTTCATTAAAGACAACGTCCGCCCCGAAATTCACATCACCTCCAGCCTGCTTCCCGCTGCTGAAATACAGAACTATATCAAGACACCACTCGCGGTTCCATATTACCACATCACCATCGCCGACAACGGCATCGGTTTCGATTCATCCTACGCCGAGCAGATCTTCGAAGTCTTCAAACGCCTGCACGGACGCGAGATCTATCCCGGCTCCGGTATAGGCCTGGCATTATGCCGCCGCATTGTCAATAACCACAAAGGCCACCTCTTCGCCGATTCCATCCCGAACGAAGGCACGACAATACACATCATACTACCCGGAGGAGAATCAGTGTGAGCGCGAGAGACGCGAGCGGTAATGCAGAAATACTCAATTCAATACCAGCACTTTGCCCTTTGACGTCAGGGTTATCACACCGGCTATTTCCATAACAATACCTAGGCCCTTAAAGTATTCCACGGCCTCTGCTAATTGTTCTCGTGTAATCGTATCGCAATCCACCAGCAACCGCCGGCGCGTTTGATTCAGCGCTTCGTGCAGCGCGTTGACCTCCATCGTGTTATTGTGCTTTCTAAGAATAGCCAGTATAGCCCCGGTGCCGTCCTGTCGCTCGATCTGATTAAAATCCAATAGATAAAGTAGATCATGGTTCTTTGCCGTTTGCTCCACAAGACTCAGCAACGTGCTCAAAAACCGGATATCACTATCCATCACATAACGCTTGGGGTACAGCCTGACCGATTGCCCAAGAATATCGTAACGAAGTCCTCCTTCTGAATTCGAAGCATGGGGTAAAATTTCTGCCAGCTTCTCCCGAACGGCATGAGCCAACGCTATGAGTGTATCGTCTTTTACCACAACATCCACGCCCGTCAAAACATCATTCGCAGCATGGTCAATAAAACCGATAACACTAAGAATCAACGAAAAGTCTCGGTTACTAACATCCCGTAACAACGAAATGCCTTTATTCGCCGATAGCGACGCGATGTGCAGGTACGTTCTCATCTATGTTTCCTGATCTAACCGGCTTGTCGTGTTGCCGGCGCGGTGTCGCTAAAATAGAGCAAACTTTTCAATTGCATAAAAAAAGCCCTCGCCAAAAATGACGAGGGCTTTATCCTTAAATAACCGGGGTCGATCGTATGCTACGGACCATCTTCCACTTCATCCTCCCGAACAATAGCCGTCTGGCTTACCGCGGTAACCACACTACCTGCCACCGTGAGGTAGCCCGCCAGCGTAATTACACCGGCCGGTAGTGCTACCGGTGCCGCCAGCAGCGCTCCACTGGCCGCGGCAAGCGCAAGACCGACCGTGCGCAGGACCTTAAAAAATTTAGGCGTCGGTGCCTTCATCCGTTGTATAACATTCATGATGTGTTGCGTTAATCGTTAAATAAACTTTTTCATTGCGGTCCATCGCCGCCAATACAAGCGTTTTAAGCTTCTCGTTGGCCAGCCTGGACGATTCACCCCGACCCGGACCGACAAGGGTTGTAACGGGCGCTATACAGCCCTGAAGCTCCTGCTGCGCATCGTTGGCCGGATGGATCAGGATCGCGCTCCGCCCCGGCACGTTGTATACCTCCAGGTGGTGCTGACGACGGGCCGTAAACCGACGGCGCAGCTCGTAACGGCCCTCGGGTATACACGACGTGTTACGGGCGTTGGCACGCCACGGCAACTCGATGGAGGAGCAGACACGCTGCCCCTCACACCGGATCTCGCCGTTCGTACCCGCCGGGTGGTACGTGCGGATCAACAGCAGCTCCATTATACCGGAGCGTTTACCGTTACAAGCTGCAGCGCGTTATACGCACCGTTCTTCAGCGAGTAGAACTGGCCGTTGACCTGCTGGTAAAATTCGACACCGAAGATCAGGAACAGCGGGTGACGGCTGTTCGGGGTAATCAGCGTCTCCAGGGTAATCGACGGTTGCTGTTGATTGCCCAGCGCGATCTCTGCCGTAGCCGCGGCGTTCACCATATACTGGTTGTCTTCGAAGCCGATCTCGGCACCGGCAGCGATGAGCTTCACGTGGGTGGCACCGGCCGGAAACGCGATCATGTTGGCCGGTATGAACGCCGGAATATATACCGACAGCGCGCCGGGGCCACGCTCAACGATCGGCGTATACGGCGCATAAAACGTGCGTCCGAGTTTGCCGTGGATGTTGAAGTCGAAACCTTGCAGCAGCTCCGCCTCGCCGTCGATTACGTTGCGCTGGCCCCGAACGTTGGTGGCGTCGGCCTGCACTACCTTGACCATCTCGCGGGTAAGGCGGCTGCTCACGCGGCTGTCCGATGTATTGGCCAGTTGTGCGCGAAACACATTCCGAAAAAGCTTGGTCGCCGCTCCTGCCCTGCCGAACTCTGCGCCGTTCTCGCGGGTTCGCGCAAACTCCGGACTGTTCTTGATGCGGTCTGCATCAACGCCTCCCTTCGTGCGGGCCAGGTAGCCGTCTTCGGCAGTTTTATAGAAGGACACGCCTCCCATCTGCCCGGT
>Ga0065165_1000482_pt1 | contig 61748 bp, 47 predicted proteins | sample AraplaMF_Cvi_mMF_FD_63813 | JGI IMG/M metagenome (GOLD analysis project Ga0065165, IMG submission 63813) | Arabidopsis root microbial communities from the University of North Carolina, USA - plate scrape MF_Cvi_mMF (version 2) (version 3) | ecosystem: Host-associated > Plants > Roots >...
CTGGTGCTGGCTCTGTCGGCTTACAAGAACCCGCTGCAAGAGTTCCTGACCACGAACGCCAAGCTGCCGACGACCGCTGAACTGAACGCCAGCGCGTCCAGCCAGTATGTCGAAAGCGTGACCTACACGCCGAGCGACACCAACACCGCCACGACCACCACGACCGCTACGCTGTCGGCCAAGGCTCAAGGCATCGCTGCTGACGTGAACGGCAAGTACCTGACCCTGCTGGGCACCGTCGCTTCCGTGAACGACCTGAAGCTGAGCTGGCAGTGTGGTGCCGGTTCCGCTCCCGGTACCCTGATCGACAACAAGTACCTGAGCGCTGCCTGCAAGCACACCTGATCTTCAATCGGTCCAGCGCTCGCGCTGGGAACGATTCGAAACAAAGGGGCCCTTTTTGGGGCCCCTTTTCCTTTTTGTGTTCGCTTGGGTGACGTTTTTTGTCGCTAGGCGGGGCGCCGAGAGCGTCTTGGTGTGACGTTGTTCACGCTTTTCGAGCTCCAAAGGGGTGGCACGGCCCCTGCGATTAAGGGGATGTCTCACCCCTCACCTCATATGGAGTTTTCTATGAAGCGCACCATCCAAAAGGGTTTCACCCTGATCGAACTGATGATCGTTGTGGCGATCATCGGCATTCTGGCCGCCGTGGCTCTGCCGGCCTATTCCGACTACATGAAGAAGGCCAAGGTCACCGAGCTGGTGCTGGCTCTGTCGGCTTACAAGAACCCGCTGCAAGAGTTCCTGACCACGAACGCCAAGCTGCCCACGGTTGACGAACTGAATGCCAGCGCTTCGAGCCAATACGTCGAAAGCGTGACCTACACGCCGAGCGACACCGCCACTGCCACGACCGCCACGACCGCTACTCTGTCGGCTAAGGCCCAGGGCATTGCTGCTGACGTGAACGGCAAGTACCTGACCCTGCTGGGCACCGTCGCTACCGTGAACGATCTGAAGCTGAGCTGGCAGTGTGGTGCCGGTTCTGCTCCCGGCACTCTGATTGACAACAAGTACCTGAGCGCTGCTTGCAAGCACACCTGATCTGCTGACTTCTCAGCCAGAATCAAAGAGGAGCACTTGTGCTCCTCTTTTTTTATGCGTTTCACCACCATGGCACCCCTCACTGCGCGAGTCAGGCTGATCCTGTTCGGGACGGTCTTCTTCCTGTGGGTCCTGCCTGTATTGAACGGAATGCCCAATCTGGGAATGTCCGGGCATGACTTTGAACGACTGGCACAGCTGCCGCTGCTGCTGGCCGCCGCTCTCTGGCTCGCTATCCGGCAAGACGCGGACACCCGCTTGTTTCTAGGCCCAACCTGGCCGGTGTTGACACGTGCGGCGATGGCAGCGCTTGTGCTGGCATCCGCTGCCTGCGCCGCCTATCCAAGTATTGCTCTGCGTGAATTGGCGCTGTTTGTCGGCTTGGTCTCGCTGGCGAAAGCGCTGAGCGCTCATCTGCGGGAAGAAGAGACGGTCACGCTGTTGCTGCGCCTGCTGGCCGCCGCGACCTTGGTGTATGCAGCGCTGGTGATGCTGATGCTGGCGGCGGCGCTCTCTCAAGGCCCGGTCTATGACCCCTGGGATCTGCTGACCGGTTTTGACAACCCCCGCTTCCTCAACCACGCCCAGACCATAGCCCTTCCGCTGGTAGCGAGCGTTGCAACGGATCGCAGGGACAAGGCCTGGCAGCGCATTGGCTGGGCCGCACTGGTGTTCTCCGGCATGCTCCTGTTCATCACCTACGGCCGAGCCACCATGCTTGCGCTGACGGTGGGCCTCGCTGGTGGCCTGTGCTTCTTCAGGCGCCGCAGCCTGAGCTACGCCATCCATGCGTTCGTGCCAACGCTGCTGGGCTTCCTGGTCGCGTGGGGCATTTATCTGCAGTGGATGCGATCCGCAGGTTTCAGGATCCACACCGCGGAACTGGCCAAGCTGCACTTCCGTGACTACCTGGCGGAGCAGGCGTTCCAGCTATGGCAGCGCTCGCCCTGGCTGGGCGTCGGGCCCATGCACTATGCGCACTGGTACAACGGTGAAGCAGCGCATCCCCATAACTTGTATGTCCAGTTGCTTAGCGAGTACGGCACCCCTGCGGGCCTGTTGCTGATCGCCGCTGCGTTCGTGTGGATGTGGCGTGCACTGCGCAGCTTGCGCCGGGCAGATGACGCCAATGTTCCGCTTGCCATGGGGCTGATCATCGCGGTGATCGGTGTTGCCGTGGACGCCGGTTTCTCGGGCAACTTCGTGATGCCGATCTCGCAGACATGGATCGCGCTGCTCGTGGCGCTCGTGGCAGGATTTCACGCGAGGCAAGGGGCTGCGACTTCCGTCGCTCGATCGACCCGGAACCCGGTGCTACAGCGCGCGGCCTACTGGACAATGGCTGCCTTGCTTGGCTGGCTGGTTTGGGTGAGCTATGGCGACGTACGGGGAACCACTCGGCCGGTCCTGCCCACCGCAGGCGCAGTCGATGCGCCGCCCAACCTCAAGTCCGGCCATCCCCGCTTTTGGACCATTGGATGGTTTTAATCTCATGAATTGGCAAGTTCGCCTGCGTGCCGCCGGCATTCACCTTGTTTCCTGCCTGCTCGTGGCCGCCGTTGCGGCGGCCGTTGTGCTGCTCGTCTGGTACCCCTGGCCTTACCGCATCGTCTCGGGCGGCGAGAGTCTGCTGTTCCTGCTGATGACGGTCGACATCGTCATGGGGCCGCTCATTACGCTGGCGATCTTCAACCTCAAGAAACCCAGGACGGAGCTGCGGCGCGATATCGCCATTATTGTTGTGCTCCAGCTTTGCGCGCTTGGGTATGGGCTGTATACGGTCTTCCAGGCTCGCCCTGCGGTGCTTGCTCTGGAGGTCGACCGCTTTCGCGTGACCACGGCCTATGACGTGGTGCACGAGGAGTTGCCCCAGGCGCAGGAGGGCTTCCGCAGCCTGTCACTCACAGGCCCCGTGCTGGTCAATACGGCGCGGCCGAAGGAGGAAGAGCGCCTGAACGCGATCCTGCTCGGCCTCAATGGTGTAGACCTAGGTTCACGGCCCTCCTTCTGGCGCCCCTGGGACGCCGACGCCCGCGCTCGCACCCTCAAGGCCGGCAAGCCGGTGAGCGACTGGCTGCGCGCACATCCCGAGCAGGCGGACGCCCTGAAGGACGCCATCGACCGCACCGGCCGACCGGCCGAGCAATTGCTCTACCTTCCCATGCTGGCCCGACGCACCGACTGGTCGGTCCTGGTGGACAAGACCACCGGCGACCCGGTCGGCTTCGCGCCTATCGACGCCCCCTGACTGAGACGTACACGGAGCGCACGTCCGTCCCTCATGTGCGCTCCGGCCGTCCTCCCGACGCGCGGCCCAGACCGTTTAGAGTTCCGCCCTGTCTGCCCGACCTGGACGCTTCATGACCATCGCCGCGACGACGCCGGCCCATCCGGCTTACTCTGCATCCGCCGTCTCCATGGCAACCGATCCAGCGTCCAGTGCGCCGGGCCCCCACCGTCACCCGTTGACCTTGATCGGCCTCCTGATCGGCGTCACGCTGGCACCGCTGTTCGCCTTCAACCAGACGCCCTCCGCCACCCTCTACAACCAGCTGCTGGCCTTCTTCGGCTTTGGACTGGTACTCATGGGCCTGGGCCTGGGCAATGCCCTGCAGCGCGGCTGGCGGCTCGACTTCGTCAGCGGCGCGGTACTGGTGATGCTGTTGGTGGCGCTGTCCGCGCCGCTCATCAACGGGCTTCCCTGGTCCATGGCGCTGACCAGCGCGGCCATGCTGCTCGGTGCCGGCGTACTGATCCAGACCGCCCGCGCCATTCGTGAAGAAGAACGAAACACCGTCCTGACCTGGTTCTGCGTGGCGCTGGTGGGTGCCGGCCTGCTCAGCGTCGTCGTCAGCTTCATCCAGTTCTTCGTCCCGTCCTGGGCCGATGGCAACGTGATCGCCCGTACCGGTCTTGCAGGCCGCGCGGTGGGCAACATGCGCCAGCCCAACCATTTGGCGAGCCTGCTGCTGTGGAGCTGCGTGGCGGCCGTGTGGCTGGGGCAGGGCGGCTGGCTCGCCCGGCGGCTGCGCAGTGAGCGGCTGGCGGCAGTCGTCCTGGGCGCGCTGATGTTCCTCTTCGTGCTGTGCGTGCTGTTCAGTGCCTCCCGCACGGGCTTCATCGGCGTGGGGCTGCTGGCCGTCTGGGGTTTTGTGGAACTGCTGCTTGCGGCGGCCAAGCCGGCAGCCGCGCGGCTGCACAAGGCGCCGCGCGTCGTCCTGTCCCTCACGCCGCTCATGTTCGGCGTGAGCTGGCTGCTGGTGCGCTGGTGGACGCATGCCAGCGGCCATGCCTTCGGCGCCGAGTCGCGTCTGAGTGACGAGGGTGCGGGTTCGCCGTCGCGCCTGGCCATCCTGCGCAACACATGGTCGCTGCTGCAGCAGCACCCCTGGACCGGCACAGGCTGGGGCGATTTCAACTTCGCCTGGACCATGACGCCCTTCCCGGACCGTCCGGTGGCCTTCTTCGACCACTGCCACAACATCGTGCTGCAGCTGCTGGTGGAAATGGGCTGGCCTGTTGGGTTGCTGGTGGTGGGGCTGCTCTTCGCCGGCTTCCTGTGGGCAGGCGCGCGCAGTCATGCGGACCGGCAGGGGGCGAGCTTGAGCGCCTTCATGATCGTGCTGATGATCGGGCTGCACAGCATGTCCGAATATCCGCTGTGGTATGCCTACTTCCTGCTGCCGACCGCCTTTGCCTACGGACTCTGCCTGCGGCGCATACATCCATCAGCACAGGAAGCGGGCGCCAGCCAAGCGCAGAGGCAAGATGCCTCTGCGCACCCCACCGTCAAACGCTGGGACCTGGTCACCCTGGGCGCCGTGACCGTCGTGCTGGTGCCTTTGACCGTCTGGGACTACCTGCGCATCGTCCACATCTATGCGCCGCCCGCGGCCGCCGCCTCGCTGGAGGAACGCATGGCCATCGGCCAACGCTCGCCGCTGTTCGACTTGCAGGCGGACTATGCGATGGCCACCGTTCTGCCTCCGAGCGCCGAGGCTCTGGTGGCGGCCGAGCGCACCGGCCACCATCTGATCGATACGCGGCTGATGGTGGCCTGGGCCCGGTCGCTCGCCGCAGTGGGCGAGACCGACAAGGCGCGCTATCTGGCGCAGCGGCTCAAGGAATTCCGCAACCCGGTGGGCGACGAATTCTTCGAGGAATGCAAGGTGCTGGCCCAGGTGGAGGTGGACCCTCGACCCTTCCAGTGCGACCCGCCGTCGCGAGACTACGAATTCAAGGAAATGCGCTGACCACGGCCTGCGCACATGGGTGCGCAGCCGCGCTTAGAGCTGCGCGACCCAGTCGCCCGACTTTCCGCCGTGCTTCTCCAGCACACGGATCTGCTCCATCACCATGCCGCGGTCGGCCGCCTTGCACATGTCATAGATGGTGAGCAGGCCGACCTGCACGGCGGTCAGCGCTTCCATCTCCACGCCGGTCCGCCCCAGCGTCTCCACCTGCGCGGTACACACCACCGCATGGGCCGCCTCGTCCACCTCGAACTCGATCGCCACGCGGGTGATGGGCAGCGGGTGGCACAGCGGCACGAGGTCGGAAGTTCGTTTCGCGCCCTGGATGGCGGCAATGCGAGCCACCCCCAGCACATCGCCTTTTTTCGCCTCGCCTTTGACGATCAAGGCCAAGGTCTCTGGCAGCATACGGATGCGGCCGGCTGCACGAGCCACCCGGTGGGTGACATCCTTGCCGGCAACGTCCACCATATGGGCTTGGCCTTCGGCGTCAAAATGGGTGAGAGGCGAGCTCATGAGTGGGCAACCAAAAAGGGCAACAATCGCGTAACCGTCATGGCGCCATGATAGATGGTGGACTTGGAGATGCCTTGAAGCGAGTGAATTCCAGCAGCCCCGCTCCCACGGGCGGCGGTGCATCCATGGGGGCGGCTCCCGCCGGCCTGGCCCGGCGGTGCCTGGCCGCACTGCTGTGCGCCACCGTGCTCAGCCAGAGCGTATGGGCCCAGGTCAACCTGCCGGCGCTGGGCGATTCCGTCTCGGCCGAGGTGAGCATTGGCGCCGAGAAGAAGCTCGGCGACCAGGTCATGCGGCAGATCCGCCCCGACCCCGACTACATCGATGATCCGCTGCTGCTCGAATATGTGCAGGGCACCTTCAATCCGCTGGTGAAGGCCGCGCGCAAGCTGGGCAATATCAGCGACGACACCTCCGACCGCTTCGCCTGGGAAGTCTTCCTGGTGCGCGACAAGTCTGTCAACGCCTTCGCGCTGCCGGGAGGCTATATCGGGGTCCACCTGGGCCTCGTGGCCATGACCGGGGCGCGCGACGAACTGGCATCGGTGCTGGGGCACGAGCTCTCCCACATCACCCAGCGCCACATTGCCCGCAGCATCATCGGCGACTCCCGCAACTCCATGCTGGCCACCGCCGGCATGATCCTGGGCATCCTCGCCGCGGCGCGCAGCCGCAGCACCGATGGCGTGCAGGCGGCCGTGCTGGGCAGCCAGGCCGCCGCCGCCCAGGCATCGCTGAACTTCTCGCGGGACATGGAGCGCGAGGCCGACCGCGTGGGCTTCCAGGTCATGACGCAGGCGGGTTATGCACCCGCCGGCATGGCCAGCATGTTCGAGCGCATGGAGCAGGCCTACCACCTGATGGATTCGGGCGCCTACCCCTACCTGCGCAGCCACCCGTTGACCAGCGAACGTATCGGCGAGGCGCGCGCCCGCCTGGGAACGACTGCCGAAACCCGGCTGGTCGGCACGACTGAACACGCGCTGATGGCGGCGCGCTCCAAGGTGCTGATGGACCAGCGTGCCGAGGCCTGGCGGCAGCTGCAGGGCCTGGATGCGGGCGCCCGCCAGGGCGCGCCCATGGACCAGCTTGCGGCCCGTTATGCCAGTGCGCTGGCATCGATCAAGCTGCGAGACTTCTCCCGGGCGGAAGCGACGCTCAAGACGGCGGATGCCATCGCCGGCATGCTGGGTGCCGAACCGGGGGCCAAGCGCATGATGGTCTACCTGCATGCCGAGTTCGAATTGGCGCGCGGCAAACCCGCCGCAGGGATGGCCGCCTTGGAGGCGTTGAAGGATGAGCGCTCCCGCCCCTTGCTCATGATGAAGGCCGAACTGGCCAAGGCGGATGAGCGCGCGGACGTCAAACGGGATGTGGCCGATTCCTTGCAGACCTATCTGAGCCTGAACAACAGCGATGCGCTGGCCTGGCAGGAAATTGCACCGCTGTGGCAGCAGCTGGACCAGCCGCTGCGTTCGGTGCGAGCGCAGGGCGAGGCGCGAGCGGCCATCGGCGATATCGCGGGCGCCATCGACCGGCTGCGCTCGGCTTCCCGGCTGTCGCGCAGCCGTGATTCCGATCAGATCGAAGCCTCGGTGATTGACGCCCGACTGCGCACGCTGCTGTATGAGCGCCGGCAGATGCTGGCGGAGATGTATCCGCGCGGCGTTCCGCCCGGTGCGGAGCCCTGACGCTTACTCGACGTCTGGGAACAGGCGCTCCATCAAGACGTCGATGGCCATGCCGCACAGGCTGTAGATCAGCGACCCGATGAGCGCTGCGGGAAAGCCCGCCACCGTGAAACCGTTCAGCACCGATGCCGCCGCCCAGAACAGCAGGGCATTGATCACGAAGAGGAACAGGCCCAGCGTCAGCAGCGTGACGGGAAGGGTCAGCAGGACCAGCACCGGCCGCAAGATGGTGTTGAGCAGCCCCAGCACCAGCGCCGCAATCAGCGCGGCGGTGAAGCCTTTGACCTGGACGCCCGGATAGAGGTGAGCCACCAGCAGCAGGGCACCCGCCAGCAGCAACCAACGGATCAAGGTTTTCATGGGCGCAGCATACTGGGAGCCAGAGGTAGGAAAAACCGAATTGAGATTGCTTGATCCATCTGCATAATCCGAACTCTCCGAAGGGGGAGTAGCCACGCGGCCCTGCCGCGGCAGCCGTTCGTCAGTACGTTGTCACCCAGACAGCCGGACGCTGCACCTGGACCCGGATGCCCTCATCTTGGTTCCAGCCTTGCAAGACCTTTCGGCCGTCGGCGTCCCTGTGCTGCATTGTCAGCGCAGAGACGGTGGTTTCGGTAGAGGCGCACCACGGGTTGGGCGTCTGACTTGCAAGGGGTTCGTATGAGCACGATCGTGCCAGGGTGGTTGTGGGCTGTCTTCGTCGGCATCGTGGTGCTGGCGCTGATTCTGGACTTCGTGGTGCTGCGCAAGCAGGGCGACCATGAGGTGTCGGTCAAGGAAGCGATCCATTGGTCCGCCGTCTGGGTGGCGCTGAGCGTTGCCTTCATGGGGCTGCTGTGGTGGGCGGTGCGCGATGGCACCGGCAGTGCCGAGCTGGCCAACACCAAGGCCCTGGAGTTCATCACCGGCTACCTGATCGAGAAGTCATTGGCGGTGGACAACATCTTTGTCTTCCTGATGATCTTCACCTACTTCGCGGTGCCGGCAGCCTTCCAGAAGCGGGTGCTCATGATCGGCATCATCGGCGCCATCGTGCTGCGCACGGTGATGATCCTGGTGGGTGGCTGGCTGATCGCGCAGTTCCACTGGGTGCTTTATCTGTTTGGTGCCTTCCTGCTGATCACCGGCATCAAGATGTGGTGGGCCGCAGGGCAGGAGCCTGACCTGGAAAGCAACCCGGCCCTCAAGCTGCTGCGCAAGGTGCTGCCGGTGAGCCAGCAGTTCGACGGCGAGAAGTTCTTCACCATCGAGAACGGCAAGCGGGTGGCAACCCCCATGCTGCTGGTGATCGCCCTGGTGGGCATGACGGACGTGATCTTCGCGGTGGACTCCATCCCCGCCATCTTCGCCATCACGGCCGACCCGTTCATCGTGCTGAGCTCCAACATCTTTGCCATCCTGGGGCTGCGCGCCATGTACTTCCTGCTGGCGGCGATGGCATCGAAGTTCCACCTGCTGAGCTACGGGCTGGCTGTGGTGCTGGTGTTCATCGGCGGCAAGATGATGTTGATCGATGTCATCAAGATCCCGGTGCTGCTGTCACTCGGCGTTGTGGTGGCCATCCTCGCCTTCACGATGTGGCTGAGCGTGCGCACCGCGCCCAAGCTGCCAGCCCATGAAGAGCCGCGCCAGCTGACCTGAGCTGGCGGCCGCGCGGGCGGGCGCAATCGCGCCACGCCGGCGCGGCGCATCCACATGAACGGGCACCCGAGCGGTGCCCGTTCTCGTTTTTGCGACGTTCAGCATCGTTTTCGTGGTGTGCCCACCACGCCACTGTGTCGGCCCCGACATGAAAGCTTTGACCTCCCAAATGAGAATAATTAGCATCTGCGGCTTCGGTTCCAGGAACGGGACCTGAACGAGTTGCCGCCAGCCAGTCGTGAACAGGGAGGGGCCTCGCAGCAGGCGCGCCGCAGGGCGTTGCCGGCGGGCGAGACCGCACGTAGCCAGCAGAGCCATTCGACATATCGACAAGACATATCGGAGCTCTCTCTCATGGCTACGTACATCAAGAGCCGCAAGCATGCGGTGGCCCCGCTCGCCGCGTTGGCAGCTTCTTTCGCCCTGCCGCTAACTGCGCATGCCGAGCCGGCCCAGGCCCCCGCCACTGCGGACACCGCGCCCTCGACCAGCAGCAACACCTTCCTGCCGACGGTGCGTGTCGATGGCACCGCCGCCTCGGACTACAAGGTGGAGAAGAGCGCCAACGGCAAGCTCACGCAGCCCCTGCTTGAAACGCCCAAGACCATCCAGGTGATCCGCAAGGAAGTGCTGCGCGAGCAGGGTGCGGTCTCGCTGATGGATGCGCTGCAGAACACCCCGGGCATCACCATGCAGCTGGGTGAGAACGGCAACACCTCGGCTGGGGACGCCTTCCAGATGCGCGGCTTCTCCGCCAGCACCTCCACCTTCGTGGACGGCATCCGCGACCTGGGCGCCGTGACGCGCGACGTCTTCAACACCGAACAGATCGAAGTGGTGAAGGGCCCGGCTGGCGCAGATACCGGCCGAGCTGCAAGCGCCGGCTACATCAACCTCATCTCCAAGCTGCCGCAGGCCGACAGCTTCATCGAAGGCACCGTCACGGTCGGTGACGCCGACCGCAAGCGCGCCAGCATCGACGTGAATCAAAAGGTGGGCGACCACACCGCGGTGCGCCTGAATGGCGTGTGGCAGGACTTTGGTGTGCCGGGCCGTGATGTGGTGAAGAAGAAGACCTATGGCCTCGCGCCTTCGGTGGCCTTCGGCCTGGGCACCTCCACGCGCTTCTACCTGTATTCACAGCACATCCGTCAGAACAACACGCCGGATGGCGGCATCCCGTCCATCGGCTGGCCCGGTTTCGATGTGTCCACCACCGCCTTCAACGCTACGCAGCGTGCTGCCTTGCTGGCGGCGAAGAAGGTGGACAGGGAGAACTTCTATGGAAGCGTCCACGACTTCGAGGACGTGAAGGCCGACATGGTCACCACCAAGCTGGAAATGGATTTGGGTGGTGGCACCACGGTGCGCAACATCAACCGTTACGGCCGCACCCTGATGGACCGCATGGTCACCGGCATCATCAATTACGCCGTGCCCAATGCCGCCGACCCGTCGACCTGGACCATCAGCCGAAGCCGCCAGCGCATCAACCAGACCAACGAGATCCTGACCAACCAGACCAGCCTGACGACCAGCTTCCAGACGGCAGCGGTCAAGCACGACCTCGTGACCGGCATCGAGCTGACGTACGAAAGCCAGGACAACCGGGCCTTCACGGCCAGCGCCGCGCCGGTTGCCAATCTCTACCGTCCGGACCCGAATGTGGAACTGGGAGGCGCCGTTCGCAACCCGGCCGGCGACACGTCCGGCAGCACGACCACGCAGGCCATTTACGCGCTGGACACGCTGGCCCTGACCGACGCGCTGAAGCTGACGCTGGGTCTGCGCACCGACCACTACACGAGCAAGTACTCCACCGCCACGGCTGGCTTCAGTGCCTCCAAGTGGGTGACCAGCTGGAACACCGCCCTGCTGTACAAGCTGGCGGACAACGGCACGGTCTACGCGGCGGCAGCCAACTCCATCCTCCCGCCGGGCGGCAGCAACTTCCAGCTGGCTGCCACCGGCCAGAACTCGACGGCCGCTGACCCGCAGGAAACGAAGAACTACGAGCTCGGCACCAAGTGGGACCTGCTCAACAAGCGCCTGAACCTGACGGCCGCGCTCTACCGCTCGGAAAACGACGGGCAGGTCAGCGTCGACGCGGTGACCAACGTGCCGACACAAAGTGGCAAGACCCGTGTGCAAGGCATTGAAGTGGCCGCCGTGGGCCAGTTGACCAACTTCTGGCAAGTCACCGCCGGTTTCCAGACCATGGACGCCAAGGCCCTGAGCCTGCGCAGCGTCAACTCCAGCGGTGTGCAGACCACCACCGATGGTGTGCGCTGGACGCCGAAGTGGTCCGCGACGCTGTGGACCTCCTACCAGTGGGGCGACTTCACCCTGGGCGGCGGCGTGAGCCACACGGCCGAGCAAAAGCGCGTCATCACGGTGGCCGCCACGCCCAGCACGGGGCTGCCGGAACTGCCGGCGTTCACCGTGGCGAACGCCATGGCCGCCTACCGCGTGAGCAAGAATCTGAGCCTGCAGCTGAACGTCACCAACCTGTTCGACAAGGAATACATGTCCGCGCTGAACAACGGTGGAGGCCGGCTGTCCATTGGCGCGCCCCGCGCCGTGAGCCTGTCCGCCAACATCGGCTTCTGACCGTCATGGTGTAGGGTTTCGGGCCCGCGCGTCGACCATCGGCGCGCGGGCCTTCGCCCCATTCAAGATCCCGGAACACACATGCTTCTTCACATTCCCGAAGTGCTGAGCAAGGAGGACGTCCGCGAGATGCGCCGCCTGCTCGACGCCGCCGACTGGACGGACGGCCGGGCCACCGTGGGCGAGCAGGGCGCCAAGGTCAAGCAAAACCGCCAGATGCCGGTGGACCATCCGGCCGCCCGCCAGATCGGCGAGCACATCCAGCAGGTGCTGGCCCGTCATCCGCTGTTCATTTCTGCCGCGCTGCCGCTGCGTACCCTGGCGCCGCTGTTCAACCGCTACGAAGGCGGCGAGCACTACGGCTTCCACGTGGACGGCGCGATCATGCGCCAGCAAGGGACCACCCAGCCCCTGCGAAGCGACGTCTCCACCACGCTGTTCCTGTGTGAGCCCGAGGAGTACGACGGCGGCGAGCTGGAAGTCATTGACACCTACGGCACCCACGAGGTCAAGCTGCCGGCGGGCGACATGATCGTCTACGCCAGCACCAGCCTGCACCGGGTGCTGCCGGTCACGCGTGGCGCGCGCGTCTGCTCTTTCTTCTGGACGCAAAGCATGATCAGGCAGGACTGGCAGCGCCACATGCTCTTCGAGCTGGACCAGACCATCCAGCGCTTGCGCGCCACCTTGGGTGACAACGCCGAGACGACCACGTTGACCGGCCACTATCACAACCTGCTGCGCCTGTGGGCCGAGACCTGATGCCGCAAGAGACGAGGCCATCGCCGAGCGACCGCGACGCCATGCCCAGCACGGCAGCGAGCGCCGTCTCGGCAGCCGCATCGGCCGCCGCCCCACGCCAAGCGGCGTCGCGCTCCGCCTGGCTGAAAACCCTGCACCAGTGGCACTGGATCAGTTCAGCGCTGTGCCTGATGGGCATGCTGCTGTTCGCCGTCACCGGCATCACGCTGAACCATGCGGCCAGCATCGAAAGCACGCCGACCTTGGTGAACCGGCAGGCGCAGTTGCCTCAGCCACTGCTGCCGCTGCTGCGCGCGGACGCCGAGCAAGCCGCCAGGACAGCAGCCACCGGCTCGGGCAATCCCGCCAGCCAGGCGGTCCCACGCAAGGACACTCAGGACCAAAAGCTCGCGCTGCCCGCTCCCGTACGCGACTGGCTGAGCACAACGCTAGGTCGCCCGGTGGATGATCGCGAGGCCGAATGGTCCCGTGATGAGGTCTACCTGTCGCTGCCGCGCCCCGGCGGCGATGCGTGGGTGCGCATTGACCGGGCCACCGGCGAAGTCGAGTTCGAGGATACCGACCGCGGCTGGATCTCCTACTTCAATGACCTGCACAAGGGCCGCCACGCCGGCGCGGCCTGGAGCTGGTTCATCGACGTTTTCGCGGTGGCCTGCCTGCTGTTTTCCATCACCGGGCTGCTGATCCTGAAATTCCATGCCGTGAGCCGGCCCAGCACCTGGCCCATCGTGGGCCTGGGGGTGCTGCTGCCGGCCTTGCTCGCGCTGTTATTCATGCATTGATCCCGTTGTTCCGACCCGACGCACACACCCCAGCAACACCCAGGACCGACAACACCGAACACAGCGGCGATACGGACCAGCGTTCCGCCACCCGTCACGCCACCGCCACACCACCCGTCCCGCCGAGCCGTCGCCAGGCGCCCCCTCACGCACCACGAACGATGACCATGAACCGCTCCACCAGTCGCTCCCTTGCCGTGCTCGGCGCCCTCGGCACCTTGGCCGCCGGCTCGTCTGCCTGGGCCGCCACGGCCCAGCTCAAGCTGGAAGTGCCGCGCCTCAACGTGGCGGAATATCACCGCCCCTACATTGCCGTGTGGGTGGAAAAGGCCGGTGAATCAGGCCCGGCCGTGGCCCAACTGGCCGTCTGGTACGACATCAAGAAGCAGAACAATGCCGGCACGAAGTGGCTGCGCGACATGCGCCAGTGGTGGCGCCAGGGCGGTCGCAACCTCTCCGTGCCCGCCGACGGCATCAGTGGGGCCACCCGCGCGCCAGGCGAGCAGGTCATCAGCCTGGACAACCATCCCAGCCTGGCCAACCTGCCGGCGGGCCAGTACGAGATCGTCGTGGAATCCGGCCGCGAGGCGGGTGGCCGCGAGGTGCAGCGTGTGCCGATGAGCTGGCCAATCAAGTCCGCGCAGAAGGCGACGGCGCAGGGCGAGCATGAACTCGGCGCCATCGAATTCACCGCCAAGCCCTGAACCAAGGAGGAGCGCACCATGAACAAGACGACCGTTTCCAAGGCATCCGCCTCCATGGCGTCCCGCCTGGTCCCACTGGCCCTGGCCGCCGCCACGCTGCTGCCGCTCTCGGCCCATGCCCACATGCTGTGGCTGCTGCCCAACACGGCCACGGTCACGAACCGTGACGGGGTGGTGTCGGTGGATGCTGCCGTGTCCGAGGACCTGTTCAACTTCGAGCGAGGCCTCAAGCTGGATGCGCTGCGCATCACCGGCCCGAGTGGACAGTCGCTGGAAGCGGAGAACCGCACCAGTGCCCGCCACCGCGAGAGTTTCGACGTCAAGCTGCCGGAGGACGGCACCTACCGCATCAGCAACGTCAGCCAGGCGCTGATGGGCAGCTACAAGCTGGGCAGCGAGACCAAGCGCTTTCGCAGCACCCCGGCCACGCTGTCCAAGGACGTGCCGGCGGATGCCGAGATCACCTCGCTGACGCTGATGACCAACCGCCAGCAGACCTTTGTCAGCAAGGAAGAGCCTGGGAAGGTGCAGTTCACGCCGGAAGGCCAGGGGCTGGAACTGCTGCCGCTGGGCCAGGCCACGGACCTGAGCCATGGCGACAAGACGAAGTTCCGCCTGCTGCTCGATGGCAAGCCCGCAGCCGACGTGGCGGTCAAGGTGCTGCGTGACGGTAACCGCTACCGCTACAAGCTGGGCGAGGTCGCGCTCAAGACGGACGCGCAAGGGGAGTTCACGGTGGAATGGACCGAGCCGGGCCGCTACTGGATCGGCGCCAGCGCTGGCGCCCGTGGTGGCCCCGGCGCTGCTGGCGGCACGCGTGAGGCACCGCTGCAGCGTGCCAGCGTCAGCGCCACCTTCGAAGTGCTGCCCAGGTAAGGCGCCGGCGTGAGCGCAGCGGCGGGTTCGCCGGGGGCACCGGCCTTGATGGCACCTGGGCGTCCAGCAGACCCCCGGGTGCTGGTGCCCCTGCATATAGGCGGTGAGCCGCCGGCCTTGGGGCAGGTGGTGCACCGGCTCGCCGGTGACACCATGGGAACGACCTGGTCGGTGGCCTGTGTCGGCCCGGCCGGGATGCGCCTGGCGCCGGTGCAGGCGGCGATCCTGCGCGTGTGCCAGGAGGTCATCGACGAGATGAGCCAGTGGGCGCCGGACTCGCTCCTGTGCCGATTCAACCGCGCACCGGCTGGCGCCACCCAGTGCTTGCCAGGCGGCTTCGGCCGCGTGCTGGACGCCGCGTTGCAGATCGCCGCTGCGAGCGGCGGCGCCTACGACCCCACCGCAGGGGACCTGGTGGCGCTGTGGGGCTTTGGCCCGTCGGGCGCTGCAGGCACACCCGGGCACCGGCCGCGTCACGATGAACCGGGCTTTCGCACGCCCGATCCCGACGCCTGCGCCCGCGCCCATCGCGGATGGCAGGCGCTGGGCTGGCAACCCGGGCCGCGCTTGCTGACGCAGCCGGGAGGCGCCATGCTGGACCTGTCGGCTATCGCCAAGGGGGATGCGGTGGACCGCGTCAGCGCACTGCTCACCGGGCTAGGGCTGCCGCACCATCTGGTGGAGATTGGCGGCGAATTGCGAGGCGAGGGTCTGAAGCCCGGCGGCCAGCCGTGGTGGGTGGACCTGGAGCCGCCGCAGGCGGACAGCGGCCTGGCGCCGGTGCGGCTGGCACTGCATGGCCTGTCGGTCGCCACGTCCGGCGACTATCGCAAGGTGTATGTCGACGCCCAAGGGCAGCGAAGGTCCCACACCGTGGATCCGCGCCAGCGGCGTCCCATCGAGCACGGCCTGGCCGCCGTGACCGTGGTGCATCCCAGCGCGATGTGGGCTGATGGGTGGTCGACCGCCTTGATGGTGCTGGGCCCGGCAGAAGGGCTGGCCATGGCAGAAGCACGCGGCTTGGCCGCGCTGCTGGTCACGCGTCGCCCTGAGGGCGGGTTCGATGAGCAGATGTCTTCCGCGCTGCGCGCGCTCCTGATGTGATGGTCTTGTGGTGATGGGGTCCCGTCCGGCGCTCGCGCTGCTCCTGGTGCTGCTGTGGTCACTGCTGTGCGTTGCCGTGGCGTGGCGTCACCGGCGGCTGCGGCGTGCCGAGGCGGCCCAGGCCGCCGCCCTGCTGCCGGCCGCCGATGCCGGCCCGCCCCTGCTCGTGCTGCATGCCAGCCAGACGGGCCAGGCGGAGGAACTGGCCTGGCAGACCGCCCGGTCACTGCACCTGGCCGGCATGCCGGTGCGCGTCTCTGCGCTCGGGCAGGTCAAGCTTGCGGACCTGCAGGCCTCCCGCCATGTGCTGGTCATTGCCAGCACCTATGGCGAAGGCGACGGGCCGGACAGTGCCGCGCCGTTTGCGCGCGACCTGATGGCGGCGGAAGCCGCGCCGGATCTGACCCACCTGCAGGTCGGCGTCATGGCGCTGGGTGACGCCACCTACGCGCACTACTGCGGTTTCGGCCGTGCGGTGGAGGGCTGGTTCCTGCGCTGCGGCGCCGCGCCGCTGTTCGATCGCATCGACGTGGACCGCGCGGACCCGGCCGCGGTGGCGCTCTGGCGGCAGCGCCTGAGCCACGTGGCGGGTACGGCGGAGTTCACCGACGCGGCCGGTGGCAACGACTGGGCCGGCCCGGCCTATCAGCCTTGGCGACTGGTCGAGCGCCGTCATCTCAACCCAGGCAGCCAGGGCGGACCGGTGTTCCATCTGGCCCTGCTGCCTCCTCACGAAGCGCCGCTACCTGCCTGGGAAGCCGGCGACCTGGTGCAGGTGCTGGGCATGCCGGAGGGTGAGGGCGCGGACGCAGATTGGCGTCGCCCCCGTGAATACACCATCGCCTCCCTGCCGGGCAGCGGACGCTTGGAGCTGATGCTGCGCCTGACCCAGCGGGACGACGGCACACCCGGACGGGTCTCCGGATGGCTGACCCAGGGGCTGGAGTTGCCCGGCACGGTGCAGCTGCGGCTGCGTCCCCATGCGAGTTTTCGCATCGGAGACAACCAGCATCGTCCGCTGGTGCTCATCGGCAATGGCACCGGCCTGGCGGGTCTGCGTGCCCATCTGCACGCCCGCGCGGGCACCTCGGCGCCGGCGCCGGCCTGGTTGATCTTTGGCGAGCGGCAGGCCGCGTTCGACGCGCACTACAACGACGAGATCGACGCCTGGCGGCAAAGCGGTGTCCTGCAGCATGTGGACCTTGCCTTCTCGCGTGACCAGGCCGAGCGCGTCCACGTGCAGCACCTGTTGGCGCGCCATGCGCAGCGGCTGCGTGAATGGGTGGCGGGCGGCGCCGCCCTCTACGTCTGCGGCAGCCTGCAAGGCATGGCCGGTGCAGTGGATGCGGTGCTGCGCGAGGTCGTTGGAGACACGCTGATCGACGACTTGATTGCGCAAGGACGCTATCGACGCGATGTCTATTGAGCGCGGCCTCCCGCCTTCGAGGGTGATCCGGACCTGCCAAATGATGCGCGACCGCGACAAACAGGGGGTCTGGCGTTGACTTCGGGGCCGTTTTCTCCTCAGTAAAGCCTTCTCAATGAGATAGGGCCGCAGTACCATTGCCCGCGCAGGGTGCTAACGAGTACCGAAGGCGTCAGACCTTCACCAGGGCCCGGCACATCAACAACCCTTGATGGAGAGAATCGAAATGGCAACTGCGAAGAAGGCCGCGCCCGCCAAGAAGGCAGCACCGGCCAAGAAGGCGGCACCCGCGAAGAAGGCGGCCGCTCCTGCAAAGAAGGCGGCACCGGCCAAGAAGGCAGCGGCCCCCGCCAAGAAGGCGGCTCCTGCCAAGAAGGCCGCACCTGAGAAGAAGGCCGCCACACCCGCAAAGAAGCGCACGCCCAATGCAGCGTTCATGAAGGCCCTGACCCCCAGCCCCGCGCTGGCCGCGATCGTCGGCGACAAGCCGCTGCCGCGGACTGACGTGATCAAGAAGGTCTGGGAATACATCAAGAAGAACAAGCTGCAGGACGAAGCGCAAAAGCGCGTCATCAATGCGGACGCCAAGCTGAAGGAAGTCTTCGGCAAACCCAAGGCTGACATGTTCGAGATGACCAAGCTGATCAACAGCCATCTCAAGGACTAAAGCCTGAGGGCCCTCACGGGCCTTTGCTTCTGAACAAAGCCCGCGTCAGCGGGCTTTTTTATGCCTGATCCGCGGCAGTTCGGTGGCGGTCCGGCGGCGGCGTGCTGGCTGCGCGGCAGCGCCCGTCTGGGGACCCAGGGCCGGTGACGGCCGCGCTGCCTACAGGCGTTCCAGCGCCAGGCGCAGCTGGCGCACGTCGATGGGCTTGAGCCAGTAGTCTTCAAAGCCGGCTGCCCGGGCGCGCTGGCGCTGATCGTCCATCACGTCGGCCGAGAGGGCGACGCAGCGCAGGCGGGCCAGCCCAGGGTCGGCCCGCACGTGACCGATCAATTCCAGGCCGTTCATGTCCGGCAGGTTCATGTCCATCAGCACGAGGGTGGGCATGATGCGGGGCAACATCTCCAGCGCCTGCGCGCCGGTTTCGGCGATGTGCAGCGTCCAGCCGGGCATCAGGCGAAACACCTCCTCCATCAGCACGATGTTGATGCGGTCGTCCTCGACATACAGGACGTGGCGGGTGGCGGTGGCGTCGGACATGGCGGCGGCGTACATCTACGGCCTCACGATACCAGCGAAACCCGCTGCCCGTCCGTGTTGTCCCTCACGCCAACAGCAGGACTTGACCGCTGCAGGGACACCGGCGCGCTTCACCCACCGCCAGCGTCGACCGAGGGTCATCCCGCAAGCCCGGTTCGCGATGGTGGCGCGCAGTGCGATAGATGAGTCAGCCGTGTCATCCCCTTGAGTGAAGCTCCCTTGCCTGAGGGGGGCGCGACGCTCACAGGCGACGGGTCCTCCCTACACTGCAGTGACGCCCGATACACCTTGATACGGGCCGACCGGCAAGGTCTGACCCCGATCAGGCCGCCGCACCGAGAAGATCCATGTCGTTGGTTGCTACCGTCGCCTTGGCCGCGTCGAGCATGACGTTGCCGCAATGCTCCTGGGACAGGCCTGGGGTCAATCCCTTCATGGGAGACCTGGTGGCGGCCGTTGACCGCTACAAGGACATCCCGGTGGCCACGCGCGCCAAGCTCAAGGCGCGCATGCAGCAGCGCCGCTACGACGAGATCGTGGACATCCGCCGGGACGAGATCGTGGGCCGCTACGACTATGGCGCCCAGATCCGCGACATGCATTTCGGTCAAGGGCAGGTCTGCCAGACGGTCTCGCGGGCCAAATGGAAGGACAGCACCCTGGAGCGCGGGCTCGTCTACTGTGAAGACGGCCACTGCGTGCTGGTGCCCACGGTGTGCCGCAACCTCAGCCGCATCACTCGCGGCGCGCCCAAGCTGGCTGGCGCGCCCGGTGCCTCGACCGAGGAAGACAACACGCCGCTGACGTTCGATCCGCCTGCAGCGGGTGCGCCGGAGGTCGAGAGCGGCGGGGCCGGCAACGGCGACGCTGGCAGCTTCGCGCGAGCCTCGGCAGTGCCCAACCCGTCCGCGACCGCCGTGCCCGTGGGCGGCGGCTACATCAATCCGCCGTCAGGGAGCCCGGGGCTGATCATCCTGCCGCCCGGCGCCAGCCTGCCGCTGCCGCCGCCGGCCATTCCAGAGCCGAAAACCTGGCTGCTGTTCGGCGCAGGCCTCATCGCGCTGGTGGCCGGGCGCCGGTGGCGCCGTCGCTGATCGGCTGACCCGGCGGCGGGCCTCAGCCTCTGGCCAGCAGCGGTTTCAGATAGCGGCCGGTATGGCTGTCCTCGCACGCCGCCACTTCTTCCGGGGTGCCGGCCACGAGCAGCCGGCCGCCGCCCGAGCCGCCTTCCGGGCCCATGTCGATCAGCCAGTCCGCCGTCTTGATGACGTCCAGGTTGTGCTCGATGATGACGATGGTGTTGCCGGCGTCTCGCAGCTGGTGCAACACCTTGAGCAGCAGCGCGATGTCCGCGAAGTGCAGGCCGGTGGTGGGCTCGTCCAGGATGTACAGCGTTCGGCCGGTGTCCCGCTTGGAGAGCTCCAGCGCCAGTTTTACCCGCTGCGCCTCGCCGCCGGACAGCGTGGTGGCGCTCTGGCCCAGCTTCACATAGCCCAGGCCCACGTCCATCAGGGTCTGCAGTTTGCGGGCCAGCGTGGGCACGGCGCTGAAGAACGCCAGCGCATCTTCCACCGTCATGCCCAGCACTTCGGAGATGTTCCGGCCCTTGTAGAGCACTTCCAGCGTCTCGCGGTTGTAGCGCTTGCCGCCGCAGGTATCGCAGGGCACGTAGACGTCCGGCAGGAAGTGCATCTCCACCTTGAGCACACCGTCACCCTGGCATGACTCACAGCGGCCGCCCGCCACGTTGAAGCTGAACCGGCCCGCGCCGTAGCCGCGCTCGCGGGCGGTGGGCATTTCGGCAAACAGCTCGCGGATGGGGGTGAACAGGCCGGTATAGGTGGCGGGGTTGGACCGGGGCGTGCGCCCGATGGGCGACTGGTCCACGTTGATGACCTTGTCGAAGGCCTCCATCCCGTCAATCTCGTCGTGCGGCGCCGGTTCCTGATGGCTCTGGTAGAGCTTGCGCGAGACGGCGGCATACAGCGTGTCATTCACCAGCGTGCTCTTGCCGGAGCCGGACACCCCCGTCACGCAGGTCAGCAGGCCGACCGGGAATTCCGCCGACACACCCTTGAGGTTGTTGCCGGTGGCGTTGACGATCTTGAGCGTGCGCGCTTCCGGCATGTCGGCCAGCGTGTGCCGACGGCGGGGCACCTCGATGCGCTCCAGGCCGCTCAGATAGCGGCCGGTGGAGGATTCCGGATTGGCGGCCACCTCTTCCGGCGTGCCCTGCGCCATGATGCGGCCGCCGTGCACGCCGGCGCCGGGGCCCAGGTCCAGCACGTGGTCGGCAGCGCGGATGGCGTCTTCGTCATGCTCGACCACCAGCACGCTGTTGCCCAGGTCACGCAGGCGCCGCAGCGTGGCGATCAGCCGGTCGTTGTCCCGCTGGTGCAGGCCGATGCTGGGCTCGTCCAGCACATACATGACTCCGGTGAGCCCCGAGCCGATCTGCGAGGCCAGCCGGATGCGCTGGGCCTCGCCACCGGAGAGCGTGTCCGCGCTGCGGTCCAGGCTGAGGTAGTTCAGGCCCACGTCATTGAGGAAGCGCAGCCGGGAGGCAATCTCACGGATCACCTTGTCGGCGATCTCGGCTTTTGCGCCCTTGAGCTTCAGCTGCTCGAAATAGGCCAGCGCCTCCCGCAGCGTGGCGTGTTCCACCTCGTAGATGGGCTTGCCGCGCAGGCCTTCCGGCGCGTCGGCCGGCTGCAGCAGCACGTTGCGGGCTTCACGGCGCAGGCGCGACCCCTCGCAGTGGGGGCAGGGCTTGGCGCTCTGGTAGCGGGCCAGTTCCTCGCGCACGGTCGCAGAGTCGGTTTCCTTGAACCGCCGCTGCAAGGTGGGCAGGATGCCTTCGAAGGGATGCGCGCGTTTGACACTGCGCTTGCGCCCATTGGCACCCTCGGCCTGATAGACAAAGGTGATCTCTTCGTCGCCGGAGCCATGCAGCAGCACCTGCTGGGCCGCCGGCGGCAATTCTTCGAAGGGCTGCTCGATGTCGAAGGCATAGTGCTTGGCCACCGACTCCAGCATGGAGAAGGTGTAGGCGTTGCGCCGGTCCCAGCCCTTCACCGCGCCGCTGGCCATGCTCAGTGACGGGAAGGCCACGACCCGCTCGGGGTCGAACACCGTGGTCTGGCCCAGGCCCTCGCAGCACGGGCAGGCGCCCACCGGTGAGTTGAAGGAAAACAGGCGCGGTTCGAGTTCCGGCAGCGAGTAGCTGCAGATGGGGCAGGCGAACTTGCTGGAATAGATGGCTTCGGCGCCGCTGTCCATGTTGAGCACCAGGGCCCGGCCGTCCGCCAGCCGCAGGGCGGCCTCGAAGCTTTCCGCCAGGCGCTGGCGGAGCGAATCCGCCCCGTCGTGGCGCAGCTTGATGCGGTCCACGACCACGTCGATGTCGTGCTTCTCCGCTTTTTTCAGCGCGGGCAGGTCCGGCACTTCCACGGTCTGGCCATCCACCCGGAAACGCACATAACCCTGTGCCTGCAGGTCCTGGAAGAGCTCGATGAATTCACCCTTGCGGTCCCGCACGACCGGCGCCAGCAGCATCAGGCGCGAGTCGTCCGGCATGGCCAGCACCGCATCCACCATCTGCCCGACGCTCTGCGCCTCCAGCGGCAGGTGATGGTCGGGGCAGAACGGCGTGCCGGCGCGGGCATACAGCAGGCGCAGGTAGTCGTGGATCTCCGTCACCGTGCCCACCGTGGAACGCGGGTTGTGGCTGGTGGCCTTTTGCTCGATGGAAATCGCCGGGGACAGCCCCTCGATCACGTCCACCTCGGGCTTGTCCATCAGCTGCAGGAACTGACGGGCATAGGCGGAGAGGCTCTCCACATAGCGGCGCTGCCCTTCGGCGTACAGCGTGTCGAAGGCCAGGCTGGACTTGCCCGAGCCCGAAAGGCCGGTGATGACCACCAGCTGGTTGCGGGGCAGGTCGACGTCGATGTTCTTGAGGTTGTGGGTGCGGGCGCCGCGCACGCGGATCATCGGCGTCTCGCCCACGGCTTTTAGGGGGGCGGCACCGGCCGGCCCGCTACCGGCCACCAGCGGCCCAGGCAGCGCCGGCCCTCGCTGCTCCAGGGCGTCGGCGACATCGGACGTGACGGTTTGGGCGGGCGAAACATTCGTGGACATGGGCCTGACACAGCAAGAGGCGAACTCGCCATGATAGAGCCAGGACCGCCCCCTCGCCCACGGCCGGGATGATGGCTCGGCCAGGGGTACCGCCATCGCGCCGAAGTGCCGGAGCCCTGTCGCCGTCCCAGGGTATCCCCCTTGCCTGGGGACGGGTAAGCCGTCGGTGGGGGCGCACAATCTACCGGCGATGCCTCAGCATCACTCTGTCACGCCTTGATCAAGCTCAAAGCTCCAGCCCTGTCACTGCGTAGCGTCATCGTGCTCGCGGTGGTGGTGGGCATCGTGGCGCCGGCCGCCTTGCTGGTCGTCTTCAGTGACGCGGTCATGCGCCGCAACCTGGAGCCGGTCCTGGAAAACCAACGCGCCGCCGTGCTGACCTTGGCCGCCACCGGCCTGGCCGACCCGCTCTGGACCGTCGACAGCCCCGCCGTCCAGCGGGCGCTGGACCAGCTGCTGGCGGACGTGAACGTCTGCAGCGTGGAGCTGAACGAGGAGCGGCCGGATACGCCGGATCTCGTCCGCACCAAATGCAGCCCCGAATGGCCCACCGTCACGCTCATGGCCATGATCCGCAAGGACGACAAGGTGCTGGGCACCTTGCGGGTGCAGTTCGACGACGCGGCCCAGGAGCGCATGCTGGCGGACAACCGGCGGCAAACGGCCCTCATCGTGGGCATTCAGGTGCTGGCCGGCATCGCCATCGTGCTGCTGGTGCTGTATCTGCGGCTGGTGCGGCCCATCGATCGCCTCAAGCAGGTGGCCAGCGCCATTGCGCAGCGGGAGCCGGTCCCCCGGCTGAGCTGGAGCCGCAAGGATGAACTCGGTCAGCTCGGGCTGCACCTGGACGACGCCGGACAGCAGATCGCCGGACTGCTGGCCGACATGGAGAGCAAGAACGCCCAGCTGCATCAGCTGGCGATGTACGACCACCTGACCGGCCTGCCCAACCGCATGCTGTTTCGGGAGGTGTTCCTGCATGAAGCGGCCGTTGCCCGGCGTCATGGCAGCCCTTTGGCGCTGCTGTTCGTGGACCTGGATCGCTTCAAGGCCATCAACGACCTGCTGGGACATGCCGCCGGGGACCGCATGCTGCTGCAGGCCAGCGACCGGCTGCGCCAGGCGGTGCGCGAGTCCGACCTGGCCTGCCGGGTCAGCGGGGATGAGTTCCTGATGCTGATGCGGGCGGAAGGCGAGGACGTGGCCAGTGCTGCCGAACGCCTGATCGACACGCTGGGTGTGCCGCTGCAACTGGACGCCGGCGTGGCCAGCGTGTCGGCGAGCGTCGGTATTGCGGTGTTCCCGCGGGACGGCGACGACTTCGAGACACTGGTGAGACATGCCGACCTGGCGATGTACCGCGCCAAGCAGATGGGCCGCTCGCGCTACAGCTTCTTCCATCAGGAGATGGACGAGGCGGCCACCCGGCGCCTGGAGATGGAGCGCGAACTCAAGCTGGCGCTGGAACGCCATGAGCTGGTGCTGCACTACCAGGCGCTGGTGGATGCACGCACTGGCGCCTGGCGCGGCCTGGAAGCCCTCATGCGCTGGCAGCACCCGCAGCGCGGACTGCTGGCGCCCGGCCACTTCATCACGCTGGCGGAGGAGACCGGCCTGATCCTGGACCTGGGATGGCAGACCATCGACATCGCCTGCGCCCAGCTCGCCAGCTGGAAGGCCCAGGGGCGCCACCCGGGGGTCATCGCCATCAACCTGTCCGCGTTGCAGTTTCGTGAACAGGGCTTGCCGGAGCGGCTGGCCGAGGCGATGCACCGTCATGGGGTGGCGCCCGGAGAGCTGGCGATCGAGCTGACGGAGAGCACGCTGCTGAGTGATTCGGACATTGCGCTGCAGACCCTGGGACGCTTGCAGGCGCTGGGCCTGAGCCTGTCCGTCGACGACTTCGGCACCGGCTATTCATCCCTGGCCTACCTCAAGCTGCTCAGGCCGGCCCGGCTCAAGATCGACCGGGCTTTCGTGCGGGACCTGGCCAGCAGCGCGGATGACCGGGCGCTGGTGCAGGCCATGATGGGCATGGCCCGGGCCTTGTCCATTGAAGTGGTGGCAGAAGGCGTGGAAACCGACGCCCAGCGCCAGGCCCTGCTCGAGCTGGGTTGCTGGCTGCAGCAGGGCTACTACTTCGCGCGCCCTCAAGCGGTGCAGGCGGTCACCGATCGGCTGGGGGCCTGGCCGGAGCCGGTGCCAGACGGCCGGCTGAACGACCCATCGAGCGACCCATCGAGCGACGCACCGAGCGACGCATCCCAAGGCTGACGACGCCCTGCACTCAAGCGGCAGATCGGCAGCTCATCGCGGCAGGGCCGCAGTTCGTCGCCTGGCCCTGGCACTGCGGCGGGTGGGCGCGCACAGTCCACTTTGCGTCGCCGCCCCTGGGAACCTATTGGGCGTCTGCGACGACTGGGGGAAGCGGTCGGGCATCTGTTTCGATCCATGACGACCGCCCCCGAACCGCACACAGCACAACCCCGGACCAGACCACCCTATGCAGGGAGCCGCCATGAGTGACGTCACAAAAACCTTCTTCACTGCCCTGGCGGCCGTCGTCAGCGCCGCGGTCATTGCCATCTGGCTGGCCGACCGCGCGGATACCCGCCACCGCCTGCCGGCCCCCTCGCAGTGGGCCACGCAAAACGTGCCCGGCCCACAGGCCGAGCAAGCCAGCAAACCGCACGGCTGACGCTTCGGTCGTCCGGCTTGTGCAGGCCCGCCACTGGCGGGCCTTTTTCATTTCTGACGCGTCAGCCGCATGCGCGGACACCCGCAGGTATCCATGCGCCAGCGTCATCACTGTGATGCGTGGCGGGCAGCGATCGCCCTGTTCATCGGGGATGTGTCCGCGGACATACCGCGTGACGGCTGTGTGACACCTTGGCCAACGGGCTGCGGGGTACCGACGTTCGTCGTCGCCAAATGCCATTCGCACCACGTTGCCGCGCTTTCATCGCGAGCGCCTGGAAGAACCCGGTCGCGTTGCCGACACTGTGATCACTGACGCAGCAAACCCCTACGGAGAACATCATGAGCACCACCAGTTTCAAGGCCCTTGCTTTCGGTATCGGCGCCACGCTTGCCCTCACGCTGAGCATCAACCACCATGAAGCCCAGCAGGCGCAGCAGGCCCGCCTGGCTTCCATCATCAAGCTCGAGCCGGTCTACGTGACCGGCAAGCGCGCCGACAAGATGCAGGTGCAGCAACTGCCCACCGTCTACATCACCGGCAGCCGCTCCCTGCAGCGCGGCAATGGCGACACCCTGGCCGCCAACACCGTGGCCTGCGCGACCCAGCTCTGCTGAACACCAGCGGGAACGCTGCCTCAGAGGCGCTCTGGCGCCAGCAAACGCCCGGCTTCAGCCGGGCGTTTTGTTTCAGGTCGTCGCATAGGTACCCGCCCGCACCGACGACGCGTGGCCCGCGCGCCACAATCGGTCGATGACCCTTTCCGCCTTTCGCGGACGTGGCCCCTGGCTGGCCCGCGCCGCACAGCCCCCTCGTTCGAACGGCCCCCTCGGCGCCGCCGCCGGCTGCCGCCATCTCCTTCGGTGCCTGCTGCTGACGCTCATGCTGGGCCTTGGGGCCGCCGCAAGCGCTCAGCCCCCGGCCAATGAAGCGCCCGACGCGGCCCAGTTGCTGGAAGCCGCACGCAAGGACATGGATGCGGTGCGCGCCGCGCAGGACAACAACCTGGATGAAGCAGCGACGCTGCAGCTGCGCAAACGCGCCCTGTCGGCGCAGACCCAGGCGCAGGAAGCAGCGGCCGCGCTCACGCCGGAGCTGGAGGACGTACAGGCGCGTCTGGCCGAGCTTGGCAAGCCGGGCGATGGGGTGAAGGAATCCGCCGACGTGGCCAAGCAACGGGCCGAACTGATGGCGGCCGTCTCCAAGCTCGATTCCCAGATCAAGCTGGCCCGGCTCATGGCGGTGGAGGCCGAGCAGGCCGCGTCGACCGCGCTGGAGAACCGCCGCTCGCAATTGGGCGCCCGACTGGGGGAGCGCGTGGATTCGCCGGTGGGTGCGCGGTTCTGGCGCACCTTGATGCGGGAAGGCGGCCCTGACCTGCGGCGCCTGGCGGACTTCGGCGGCGAGTTCACGGCGCGACTGAGTGCGGTGACACCGGGTCTGTGGCTGGCCCTGGCGGGGGCCATTGTTGTGCTGCTGCTGGTGCATGTCGGCCTGCAACGCGGGGTGGCGCACCTGAGCGCCCATCGGGTGGCACCCGGTCGGCTGCGGCGTTCCCTGTATGCCTGCGGTGTGCTGCTGACGCGTACGGTCACCCCAGGTTTGGTGGGTCATCTCACCGTGCTGGTGCTGAGCGTGGATGAAGACTCCACCGCGCGCGTGGACCGGTGGTTGCACAGCGCGGAGGCCATCGTCTGGTTCGGCGCCTTCGTCTACGCCCTTGGGACGGCGCTGTTGATGCCGCGTAAGCCTTCCTGGCGGCTGCCGCCGATCGCAGACACGACGGCGCTGCGGCTGGCGTGGTTTCCGCCGGTCTTCGCGGTTGTGGTGGTCCTCTCCTGGGCCTGCTCGCGGCTGGCCGCCGCTTTGCAGGCCAGTGATGCCAGTTTGTGGGCGGTAAGCACCGGAGCCGCGCTGCTGTTCCTGGCGGTGCTGGCGGCTGCCCTGGTCCAGGCCCAGCGGCGAGGGCAGACACCGCAAGGCACCAGCGCCGGCACTGCCAGCCCGTCGCCCGAGCCGGCGCGCACCGGCCAGGCGCCAGAGACGCCCGGTGCTACGACGGGCGGCGCGTTGTCCGAGCCACCGCACAGCCTGCCGCTCTGGCTGTCGTCCCTGCGGTCTGCCTTGTGGGTGGTGCTCGTCGGCGCCCTGCTGGCCCTGCTGCTCGGCTATGTCTGGCTGGGAAGTTTCATCGTGAACCAGGTGGTGTGGGGGCTGATCGTTCTCAGCACGGCCTACCTGATCGCGGTGATGGTGGACGACCTTTGCATGTGGCTGCTGCGGCGCAGCGCCCGGAGCCATGCCGAAGACGCGCACGGCAGTGATCCAGGGTCGCTGGCGGCGGTCTCGACGGCCGCTCGCACACGGGCGCAGGCAGCGGTGTTGCTGTCCGGCGCTGCCCGCGTGTTCGTTGGCGTGTTGGCGGTGGTGCTGCTGCTGGCGCCTTTTGGGGAAGGGCCCTTCGAACTATTCGCCCGCGCGGGGCGCGTGCAGGAGGGCCTGTCCATCGGCGAGCTGAGCCTGCGCCCCATGGCGCTGCTGCAGGGGCTGCTGGTGCTGGTGCTGGGCATCCTGGCCGTCCGCCTGCTCAAGCAGTGGTTGTCCACGCGCTACATGCCCACTACCCGCATGGATGCCGGCATGCGGCTCTCGGTCACCACTTTGTTCGGCTATATGGGCATGGTGGCGGTGATCGCGGCCGCCATGTCGGCCGTCGGGGTCGGGCTGGAGCGCGTGGCCTGGGTGGCCAGCGCCCTGTCCGTCGGTATCGGTTTTGGCCTGCAGGCGGTCGTGCAGAACTTCGTGTCCGGACTCATCTTGCTGGCCGAGCGCCCGGTCAAGGTGGGCGACTGGGTGGCGCTGTCCGGTGTGGAGGGGGACATCCGGCGTATCAACGTGCGGGCGACCGAAATCCAGATGGGCGACCGCTCCACCGTGATCGTGCCCAATTCTGAATTCATCACCAAGATCGTGCGCAACGTCACCTACGGGGAGTCGCTGGGCATGGTGCAGTTCAAGCTGCCCATGCCGCTGGCAACCGACACCGCGCGGGCCAGGGCACTGATCCTGGAGGCCTTCCGGGCCCACCCCAGCGTGCTCAGCGCGCCTGCGCCGAACGTGCAACTGGACGGCATCGATGCCGCTGGCACCAATCTGGTCCTGAATGCCAGCGGTTTCGTGGATTCCCCACGGGCAGCCTATGGAGTCAAGAGCGACCTGCTGTTCGACGTGCTGGCGCGCCTGCGCAAGGCCGGATTGCTGCCGGGGCAGACGCCTGTCCCGCCCGAGGAGGAGCCGCCAGCCGGGGAGTAAGCGCCACGCCCGTCGCGTTTGGCTGCATCTGGCGGCGTCTTCGTGCCGCTTCGTCGCCTGCGGCTGGAGCTCCCGTCGATCGATGACGACACTGCAATCACTGACTCACCACTGATGCAGCCCGCAAGGAGATCGACATGAGCACCACCCGCACCATCCGCCTGAGCACCGCCACCAGCTTCAAGGCCTTCGCCTTCGGCGTTGCCGCCACTGCCGCCCTGACCCTGGGCGTGTGCCACGCTGAAGCGCAGCGCGAACGCGCCGCCACCGTCGTCAAGCTGGATACCGTCTACATCACCGGCAAGCGCATCGTGGCCCAGGCTGACGTGCACACGCTGCCCACCGTCTACATCACCGGCCGGCGCACCACGACCGCCGAAGACACCCAGGTCGCCGCTGCGGACGCCACGTCCGCCGTCCGCGCGCTCTGATCCAGCGCTGCAGCGCCTGCGTCCATCGCGGCGGCTGTATCAGTGAAGCGAAACGCCCGGCATGACCGGGCGTTTTTCATGGGTGGGGCGCATCGACTCCCTGCCGGTGTCAACTGGCTCAATGCGCGTCCAGCACCCTCAGCAGATCATGCCCATAGGCTTCGAGCTTCTTGGCGCCCACGCCACTGATGCCGGCGAGCTCATCCAGCGAGCGCGGATGCTGGCGGGCCATCTCCGCCAGGGTGACGTTCTGGAAGATGACATAGGCGGGCAGCCCATGCTCTCGCGCCACCTCGGCGCGCCAGGCCTTGAGCGAATCGAAGCGGTGCTGTGCGTCGGGTGCCAGGTCCGGGTCGGCCAGCGCGGCGCGCCGGGCGCCGCCGGCCGTGCGGCTGGTCTTGCCTTTGCGGGCAGGCGCGGTGGGCTGGCGCAGCAGCAGTTCCACTTCTCCCTTGAGGACCGCGCGGGCTGACTCGTTCAGGGAAAGCGTGTGGAATTCGCCTTCCGTCACCACATGCCCGAGCGCGATCAACTGGCGCAGCACCGCCCGCCACTGCTGTTCGCTCAGGCCGGCCCCAATGGCCCAGGTGGACAGATGCTGGTGGCCATATTGCAGCACCTTGTCGGTCTCCTTGCCCCTGAGCACGTCGATCAGGTGGCCCGCACCAAAACGCTGGCCCCCGTTCTGGCGGAAGCGGTAGATGCAGGACAGCGCCATGCGGGCCGCTTCGGTGGCATCCCAGGTGGCCGGGGGCTGCAGGCAGTTGTCGCAATTGCCGCAGGGCGCACTGTGCTCGCCGAAATACGCCAGCAGGCGCTGACGTCGGCAGTCGGTGGCTTCTGCCAGTGCCAGCAGCGCATCCAGCTTGCCGCGCTGCACCTGCTTGAACTCCTCGGTGGAGGGGCTTTCGTCGATCATGCGGCGCTGGTTCACCACATCCGCCAGCCCATAAGCCATCCAGGCCTGCGCGGCCTCGCCGTCGCGCCCGGCGCGTCCGGTCTCCTGGTAGTAGCCTTCGATGTTCTTGGGCAGGTCGAGATGGGCCACGAAGCGGACATCCGGCTTGTCGATGCCCATGCCGAAGGCGACAGTTGCGACCATCACGATGCCGTCCTCCCGCAGGAAACGATCCTGGTGGCGCTTGCGGATGTCGCTGTCCATTCCTGCGTGGTAGGCCAGCGCGGAGATGCCTTCGCCCCGCAGCCACTCGGCCGTTTCCTCCACCTTCTTGCGGCTTTGGCAATACACGACGCCCGCGTCACCGTCGTGGTCTTCCTGGATGAAGCGCAGCAGCTGCTCTCGGGGCTTGTCCTTCTCGACGATGAGGTAGCGGATGTTGGGCCGGTCGAAGCTCGCGATGAAGACGCGCGCGTCCTGCAGCTGCAGCCGCTCGATGATGTCGGCCCGCGTGATGTCATCCGCCGTGGCGGTCAGCGCGATGCGCGGCACATCGGGGAAGCGCTCATGCAGCAGGCTCAGCGACAGGTATTCGCTGCGGAAATCGTGGCCCCACTGACTGACGCAATGCGCTTCGTCGATGGCAAACAGGCTGAGCAGGCCGCGCTCGTGCAGCGACGTGAGCTGCGCCAGGAAACGCGGCGTGTTCAGACGCTCCGGAGCTGCATACAGCAGGGAGAGGCGGCCCGCCAGCATTTCCCGCTCGATGTGCTGCGCCTCTTCCAGCGACTGTGTGGAGTTGAGGAAGGCGGCGTGCACACCGGCTTCTTCCAGCGCGCCAACCTGGTCGTGCATGAGCGCGATCAGGGGGCTGACCACGACCGTCACCCCATGGCCCGCCCTTTGCCGGACGATGGCGGGAACCTGGTAACAGAGGCTCTTGCCGCCGCCCGTAGGCATCAGCACCAGCGCGTCACCCCCGTCGGTGACATGGTCAACGATCGCGGCCTGCTGGCCGCGGAACGCGCTATAGCCGAACACCTCTTGCAGGATGTTGATCGGAACGGGATGATGCTTCGGCGGACTCATGGAGCTCACGATTGTCCAGGAGAAAGCAAGGCCGGAGATCGGCAGCCGTGCCGGACCGGTCAAAAGACGCCCGCCAACCCCCATTGGCGGGTCGCGGAGCCGCCATCTCATGATCGCCCCCTCTTTGCCTGCCGATGAGGACGCCCGCCTGGCCACCTTGCGGGTGCTTCAGATCCTGGACACTGACCCGGACGAGCGCTTCGACCGCATCACGCGCATGGCCAAGCGCCTCTTTCAGGTGCCGATTGCGCTGATCGGCCTGGTCGATGCGGACCGGCAGTGGTTCAAATCCGCCCAGGGCCTGGACGTGACCGAGACGCCTCGCGACATTTCCTTTTGCGGCCATGCCATCCTTTTGGAGGACATCCTGCTGGTGCCGGATTCGCATCTCGACGCACGCTTTGCGGACAATCCGCTGGTCACGGGGTCGGCCAATGTTCGTTTCTACGCGGGCTGCCCCGTCCGCTCACCCTCCGGCCACCGGCTGGGCACCTTGTGCCTGATCGACCATGTGCCGCGAGGGTTTGACGCGGACGACCAGGCGACCTTGCGTGACCTGGCCTACATGGTGGAGCAGCAATTTGCCGCCCTTTACGCGGCGATGGTGGACGAGCTGACCGGCCTGGCCAACCGGCGCGGTTTTGAATCGCAGGCCGGGCATGTGCTGGCGCTGTGCCAGCGACGCGACTGGCCGGCCACGCTGCTGTTCTTCGATCTCGACCGCTTCAAGCAGGTCAATGACCACTACGGGCATGCGGAGGGCGACTGGGCCTTGAAGGCCTTCGCAGATCTGCTGCGCTTTTGCCTGCGCGCCTCTGACGTAGTGGCCCGCACCGGGGGCGATGAATTTGTCGCCCTGCTCAGCGGCACTGCCATCCAGGAGAAAGACCGGGCGCTGGAGCGGCTGCGGACGCAGCTCAACGCGCTCAACCTGCGGGCGCAGCGCGGCTATGCGCTGGATTTCAGCGTCGGCAGTGCGGCGATGGCCGCAGGCCAGCCGCTGGAGCTGGAGCAACTGCTCAGCCAGGCGGATGCGGCGATGTACGAGCACAAGCAGGTGCGCCGGCAGCAGACGGCAGCGCAGGAGCCCAAATGAGACGGATGTGCCGGCCCGCCGCTGGGCACGCATGGCGTACGCTCCCTCAACAAGTCACGTACCTTCCCTCAGGCAGGCGGCTGGGCCGGAAGTTCCACCAAGACAGGCCGCCGGGGCCAGACGGCATAATTGAGGTCAGCGCCTCCGCGCCCCTCCCGGTCAAGCCGGGACGGTGCCGGGCGGCTCACTACTTTTGAACCATACGCAAGCGGACGGCAACCATGGCCTCGGTCAACAAAGTCATCATCCTCGGCAATCTCGGCCGTGACCCTGAACTGCGCTATACGCCAAGCGGCAGCGCGGTGTGCAATGTGAGCATCGCCACCACCCGCAACTGGAAGAGCCGTGAGGGCGGCGAGCGCCAGGAAGAAACCGAATGGCACCGCGTGGTGTTCTATGACCGCCTGGCCGAGATCGCTGGCGAGTACTTGAAGAAGGGCCGCCCGGTGTATGTGGAAGGCCGTCTGAAGACCCGCAAGTGGCAGGACAAGGAAGGCAAAGACAACTACACCACCGAAATCATTGCCGAGACCATGCAGTTGCTGGGCGGCCGTGAAGGCGGCGGTGACGAGATGGGCGGCGGCGGTGGCGGCGGTTACAACCGCGAGCGCAGTGCCGGCGGCAGCCGTGAGGGTGGCAGCGGCCGGGATGCCGGCGACTTTGACAGCCCGCGCGCACCCGCACCGCGCAGTGCGCCGCGCCCCGCACCGGCGCCCGCCCCGAAGCCGGCGACCGGCTTCGATGACATGGACGATGACATTCCGTTCTAAAACGCGCCTGCTACCGCGTTGTCAGCATCAGGCCCGTAGCCCATGGCGACGGGCCTTTTTCTTTGTTTACATAGCAGTCCTTAAAACCAGCCGACCCTTTTGGCGCGGCTTAAACTTGCGGAGGGTCTCGGATGCGAGGTGGGGAAGTTGTCAGCTCCGGTTTAGAAAGTTTCAACCGACGGTGCTAGGTGACACGGCCAATGCCGCACTGCGGAACGCAGGCTAGCGCTAGGAATCCTATGCGGGCGAACCTGTGCGACGGCATGGCAACGCCAGCAGCTCGTTTCTTTCGCAAACATCTGCGATTGGCGCGTCCTCACCGGGCCGTACGGCCCCAATTCCGCAGCGGAGCCTTTGACCGCTCGTGACAGGCGTGCCGATCAAGATGTCAGTTCAGCTAGCCTTTTCGCTCTCAAGTGAATTCGGGAGTTACATCGAGTCGTGATCGTCGCCATCTTGCAACGAGCGAATACCCTCGCTCTTGCGGATTTGGGCGCTCACGCCGCCGCCGGTTCTCGATGCGCGGGACTGTGCAAGCTCTACGCAAGGTCAACCAAGGCCTGCAAAATCCGCCGTGGCTATTGAGTGTCAGAGGGAGCTGCGTGGATAAAACCCCAGTATCATCTCTGACTGGTGAACATCACCAGTTGGGTGACTTCACGGGACACTGCAATTCAGAGCCCTGCCGTATGAAGAACAAGATTGCTGCGCACTTCTCCGGCCACGAGACCTTCCCGTTAAGGCAGATGTGGCTCAAGAAGGCCTTTGACCAAGCTACGGACGGTGGCTTGATTGTGAAGTCGACCTTCACTGACGAGAACGCAATCGCGGACTTCGGCGTCGGAAAAAACATGGTTGCGTCTATTCGTCATTGGGCGTTGGCGTGCGGGGTTATTCGCGAGGTGGCAGATGGGTTCCGCGTTGGTGGTCTCGCAGCTGAGATCCTTACTGATGACGGGCTCGACCCCTTTGCAGAAAGCCCCTCAACCGCGTGGCTTGCGCACTGGCAGCTCGCGGGCCGATGCTTTCGCTCCACCACCTGGCACTGGCTGTTCAACCATGTGACCGCGCCCACCTTCACCCGCCAAGAGCTCGAAGAGCCTTTGGCGCAATTTGCCCGCGAGCTCGATCCAAAGCATCGCCTCTCGGTGTCGACTATCTCGCGCGACTTGGAGACTTGCCTTCGCAGCTACGCGCCTCGGGCAGCCGGCGGCTCGCCCGAAGACTTCGCCGAGCCGCTGCTGGGCGAACTGGGTCTGCTGCAAGAGGTCCACAAAGGCCAATACGCCTTCCGCCGAGGCCCCAAGGCTTCGCTGCACGACGGCGTCTTCGCGTATGCCTTGGTCGATTTCTGGAACCGCGAGGCCGAAGGCCAAAGCTCGCTGGCCTTTGAGACCGTCGCATATGCCGAGGGCTCTCCGGGGCGGGTCTTTAAGCTCGATGAAGAGTCGATCGCGCAGCGGCTTATTGCCCTCTCCGACTTCACGGAACGAAGGCTCGAATGGACTGATTCCGCGGGACTCCGGCAGGTCCACCGCAAGCACATGACCCGGGAAGACATCAAGAACATGATCAGGCGCGCCTATGACTGAAAAGAAGCAACAGGCGCTCTCTGACATCGTCCAGATTTCCCGCCAATACCAGCGCTCCATCCGCGTCGACGCGGACATTGGCCGAGCCGACGCCCTGTCCGGCTACATCTGTCATGCGACCGCGGCGTCCGTGATCGAGGGCATGTGCAGACAAATCGCGGACACCAATCAACGCTGCTTTACCTGGACGGGTCCGTTTGGCGGTGGCAAGAGTTCGCTGGCGGTGGCTCTGGCAAGCGCGCTGCATCCCGACAAGGCTCTTCGGGCGAAGGCTCGCCAAGCCCTCCATTTGGACTCCAAGCCCTACTTCGACAAAGCCTTCCCCGTTCAGAAGGGATGGTTGATCATCCCGGCCGTGGGCCGGCGCGGCAGCGTCGTTTCCGAGCTGCATGCCGCCCTGCGCAAGGCACAGGGCAAGATGGTCGACGGCCGCAGCAAGCCCACGTCGCAATCGCTCATCGCCGATTTGCTTGAAGAGGCAAAGAGCCGCCCGCGCGATGGTGCGCTGGTGTTCATCGACGAGATGGGCAAGTTCTTGGAGGCCTCCGCCCTCGGCTCCGGAGACGATGTCTATTTCTTTCAGGAACTCGCCGAGGCCGCGGCCCGCTCCGAAGGCCGCCTCGTTGTCGTTGGCGTGCTGCATCAGTCCTTCGCGCAGTATTCGGCTCGCCTGGGCATCGACACCCGCGGCGATTGGGCCAAGGTCCAGGGCCGCTACGTCGACTTGCCCTTCGTAGCCGCGAGCGACGAGGTGGTCGAGCTCATCGGCCGCGCGATCGAAGCGAAGGTCACGCCTCCATGGATGCGCGACGCTTCCAAGGCCATCGCCGAAGCCATCCGCTCGCGCCGACCCGCGGTGGGGCAAAACTTCGCCGCCGCATTGGAGGACTGCTGGCCGCTGCACCCGGCCATGGCCGCGCTGCTGGGACCGATCTCCAAACGGCAATTCGGACAAAACGAGCGCAGCACCTTCGGCTTTTTGTCGTCGGTAGAGCCGCACGGCTTTCGCTCGTATCTGACCTCGACGCTACGCGAGAACGCGAGCTGGTATCGCCCGAGCGACTACTGGGACTACCTGCGCTCGAACCTCGAGCCCGCAATCCTGGCCTCCACCGATGGCCACCGCTGGTCGCAGGCGGTGGAGGCGGTGGAGCGTGCCGAAGCGAAGACCGGAGACGCCCTGCTCGTCTCGCTGATCAAGAACATCGCGATCATCGACATGTTTCGCAACGGCTCGGGACTTGCGGCCGACGCCGCGGTGATCGGCGCCCTCTACTACGACAGGACTCGCGAGCAGCTCGACGAGGCTCTCAAAAGGCTCTCCGAGCTCAAGGTCGCCCTTTACAAGAGCTACACCGGCGCATGGTCGGTCTTCGAAGGCAGCGACTTCGACATCGACTCCGCCATCGCGCAGACCTTGGCCGCCTCGCCTGGTATCGACTACGGTCGCTTGGCCCAACTCATGGGCATGCATCCGGTGGTGGCCAAGCGGCATTACCACGAGACTGGCTCCATGCGCTGGATGGAGCTCTCGCTTTGCAGTATCGAGCAGGCCGAGAAAATGGCCGCGGACTACCGCCCTAAGAAGGGAGAATTCGGCGCCTTCATCCTCTCGCTGCCCAGCAAGGGCATGAAGCCGAGGGACGCGAGAAAGCGCGCGCAGGCCTGCGCGAAGCTTCGTCCATGGCCGGTGGTGATCGGCATCCCTGAGAACCACGCCCGCATCGCGGAGCTCGCCGCCGAGCTCGTCGCTCTGGAGCAGGTCAAAGATCGCCACGAGCTGTCGGGTGACGCCGTGGCCCGCCGCGAGGTCTACGCTCGCCTGGCGGCCACCCGCGCGGATCTGGAGGACCAACTGCAAGCGGCCGTGTCGCTGGCGAAGTGGCATGACGGAAGCGAGCAGATCGTTCAGCCTGGCTCCAAGCTCTCGCCGGTGGCGTCGAGCCTGGCCGAGGACATGTTCTCCGACTCGCCCCAGATCTGGAGCGAGCTGGTCAACCGCGACAGTGTCTCGAGCAACAGCGTCAAGGCTCGTCGCGAGCTGCTGCACGCGATGATCAACGCCGAAGGCCAAGAGGCTTTGGGCTTCGAGGGCTTTCCGGCCGAGCGCGGCCTTTACGAGACCCTGCTCAGGAGAACGGGGCTTCACCGCCAAGACGCGTCCGGCGCATGGCGCTTCATGCCGCCTGGCGATGGCTTAGGCGAAGGCTTCGCGCGGCTGTGGGAGGCCACCCGCGCCCTCTTCTCGGATGCAGACGCGCGCGTGGGCGCTCACGAGATCTATGCGTTGTGGAGCGCACCGCCGTTTGGCATGAAGCTCGGCATCCAGCCGGTAGTCCTGACGGCCTTCCTGCTGGCCCACAAGGCCAACGTTGCCGTCTACAAGGATGCGATGTTCGTGCCCCGGCTCACCGACTTTGACATCGACGAGTGCTTGCAGGACCCTGATCGCTTCTCGCTGCGTTGGGTGGCCATCGACGAGGACAAGAACCGCATCCTTGACGGCATTTCTAAGCTCTTGGCCGAGATTGGCGAGAACGCCGGCGCAGCGGACCCGCTCGAGGCGGCCCGTGGCCTAGTGGCCATGGTCTTCAACCTGCCCGAGTGGGCTCGGCGCACCTCGCGCCTGGGCAAGACCGCGCGGGAAATGCGCGACATGCTCTTGAGGGCCAGCGACCCGCACAAGGTGCTGTTCGTCGACCTCGCATCCCTCTTGGGCGCGGCCGACGGCAAGGCCTATGTGAAGGCGCTGCGCGCGCCGCTGCAGGAGCTAGCCGGCGCTTACGGCAAGATGCTCGCGGAGGTCGAAGCGAAGATGCTCGCCGCGCTCGACGCCAGCCTCGATGACCTGGAATCCCTGCGTGATCGGGCGAATTCCGTCTCCGGCATTTCGGGCGACTACCAGATCGATGGCTTCGCGACGCGCCTGGCCAACTACGACGGCTCGCGCGCGGCCCTGGAAGGCATCTTGAGCATGGCAGCCGAAAGGCCTCCGCGCGATTGGGTGGACCGGCACATCGACGCCGCCGTTTTGGAGCTCGCGAAATTTGCCCGGCGCTTCCGCGAGTCCGAGGCCTTCGCGGGCGTGCAAGGCCGCGCGGCGCATAGCGAGGCGATCGCGGTGGTCATCGGCGCGGGCGCGGACACCAAGACGATCTCGCGCTCGTTCTCCATCGCCGATCGCCATCGCAGAACGGTGGAGACCAAGGCCGACGAGCTCGCCTCGATGTTGGGAGGGCAGGGCCTGGGGACCGAAGTATTGCTTGCGATCCTGGCCAAGGCTGGGATGAAGCTGGCGTCCATCGACAAGGAGGCAGCCAATGGCTGAACGCCACGTTCTGGGGATCTCGGGCGGCAAGGACTCGGCCGCGCTGGCCGTCTACATGGCCACGAAGCACCCTGAGCTCGACATCGAATACTTCTACACCGACACGGGCGAAGAGCTCCCAGAGGTCTACGAGTTCCTGGCCAAGCTCGAGGGCAAGCTGCACAAACCGATCCTGCGGCTGAACCCCAACCGAGACTTCAAGTTCTGGCTGCGCCAGTACAACCACTTCCTGCCCAACCCCAACTCGCGCTGGTGCACGCGGAAGTTGAAGCTCGCACCGTTCGAGGAGTGGGTTCGACCGATGCTGGCAGCCGGCGACAAGGTCACCTCCTACGTCGCCATCCGCGCCGATGAAGACTTCCGCGAGGGATACGCAGCCAAGGCCGAGAACCTCTTCGTCAAACTGCCCTTCCGCGAGGCTGGCATCGACAAGGGCGGCGTCATCGACATCTTGGAGAACTCCGGCGTCGGTTACCCCAAGTATTACGAGTGGCGCTCCCGCAGCGGCTGCACCTTCTGCTTCTTCCAGCAAAAGATCGAGTGGGTGCGCCTGCGCGAGAAGCACCCCGACGCCTACGAGGCTGCCAAGGCTTTGGAAAAGGATGCCCTGGAGCACGGCTCGCCTTTCACCTGGTCCAAGGGCGAGTCACTCTCCGACATGGAGCAGCCCGAACGCATCGCGGAGATCCAGGCCGAATATGGGATCCGCCGCGCTCGCATGCTCAAAGCCATCCCGATCAATCCGCTGCGGCCTGTGAAGGCCTGCCCCGACGACATCGACGACATTTACGGCGTCGACGAGGGCAACGGCTCCTGCGCCGTGTGCCACAAGTAGACGCTATCGAATGATCGCCGCCTCCAGCGCGGCGCTGAACTCCGCGCTGGTCTGGTAACGGTTATGGTTGTTGTGCAGCAGAGCCCTTTCCATGACCGGGTAGAGCTCTGCAGGCCCTCGCCAGTCGGTATCGCGGACGATGCCGGTCGGGTGCCTGCCGCACGTCGCATACCAAAAGACGGAGGCCAGCTGGAACACGTCGGACGTTTGGCCGATCGCGTCATGGCAACCCAAGTTCTTGTTGAACGCCTCCGGCGACATCCACTGCGCAGGGCCGATGCGTTCGTCCACACGCGAGAGGTCCGGCCCACCCTCGTGCAGATCGCAAAGGCCGAAATCGCTGATGGCCCACGCGCTGCCGACAACCAAGATGTTCTCGGGCTTGATGTCGCGGTGCAGGGCCTTCTCGTTGACCTTGACCAATGCCTTGGACAACCCCAGGAACTGCGCTAGATAGGTCGCTTGTGGGATCTGCTGGGGGGTCCTGGCGTGCTTGCCCAAGTCCTCGGACGCCTTCATGAGAATGACGAAGGGTACGTCCTCGACCTTGCCATTCTGCTGCGACACAACTCGGCCGCCCCGCATGGTTCTCCGCGTCTGCGATCCTTGCGCGACGCCTGTCGCTACAAAGCGAATGATGTGCGGATCGTCGAAGCTGCGAAGCAGCTCGACTTCACGCTGGAAACGCTCGCGGCGCCGTTGGCGCAGCTCCAGTTGGAATTTGACTGCGTAGCTGTCGCCCGAGAGCTTTTCATTGCACTCGTGTACCACGGCGTTTCCGCCAGCCGCGATGCGCTCGCCCACGATGTAGACGCGGCCATCGTCGCCCTTGATGTGGTCGTCGATCGTGTAGCCGCTGTTGGGACTGCGAAAGAGTGAGACTTGGCTCATGCCTGGGCCTCCGCTGATTTACTCGACGTCATCGGCATCGCCGCCGTCTGACTCGTAGTCATCATCGATCGCGCCGGGAATTTCAGAGCCATCGATGAACGCCGCAGCGTCGATGTCGCCTTTGCATTCGACATGGGCCCACTTGGCGTTGGACAACTGGAACACCGCGCTACCTGCTGGCCAATAGAGGATCGACTTCGCCAGGCTGGTTTCTCCTTCATCGCCGCCGCCACATGCCCCGCAGACAAAGCCTTCCGCGGGTGGACATCCGTCCCCGTTAAAGCCCGGGTCGATGGCAAACCGAAGATCGCTCGCCGTCGTCGACACGACATTGCGCTGCTCCTCATCAACCATCGAGGCGGCATACGACCCTCGCAAGAACGCACGGATGAATGCCATCCGCCAATTCCGGCTGGACGACGAGTTTGCCTGTGAGACGCAGAAGACAGCGTATTTGCTGAGGATGGGCACCTCAGAAGTGGGCGCGATACGGCTGTCCAGCAGGGCTAAGTCTTGCCGAAGGAAGCTCAGGTCCGCCGGCAAGGCTAGGCCGGCGCGCCTGAGAGTCAAGACGGCGAAGAAGAACGAGTAGAAGTCCGCCTTCTGCTTCCAGCGGGTCTTCTTCATCGGATAGCTCGCGTCGAAGATCTTCGCGATGTCTGCGATGGCCCCCTCAAACTCGACACGCGCTGCAGCGGACTCAGCCTCGGGCCAAGCTGCGTAGTCGCGACAGCACTCGTCTATCGCGTCCTTCTTGTCGCTGATGCCCCGGAGTTGCGCAGCGAGCAATTCGCTCACGTATTCAACGTCCAACGAACGCCGCCGCGCCGTGGCATTGAAAAGACCCATGTCGTCGAGCGTATCGAGGTTGGCCAACTTCTCGGAGATCTTCAGGAACTCGCCGGGGAAGTCAGCCTTGCGGAGCTCTTGCCTGTTTAGCGGCACTAGGTATTTGTTGACGCGCGAGTAAACCTCCCGCAGCTCCTCGGGCGGCAGGCCGGAGGCCTCGTTGAAATCGATCGAGTAAAGCAGGAGGTCGTCGCGCACTTCAGCGGGCAGCTCCGAGAACTTCTTGCCGACATAGGGCCCGCTGTAAGGATCCTCCAGCTTGAAAGCGTCATTCAGGAAGGAGAGGATCGTCGTGATCCGCTGCTGCCCATCGATCACGCTGCGATACGTCCTCATGTCCTTGATGGCCTTTGACACGAAGATCTTCGGCATCGGTATGTCATTGAGGATGCTGTCGATCAGCATCACGCGCGCAGCATCACCCCAGACCTCCCGCCGCTGGTAGTCAGGCTGCAGGAGCAGCGTTCCATTGCCGTTCCATTCTCGGATGTCGGCGATCGTGTGAGGGCTGGACTGCCACTTCTTTGCCATGCGCTCTCTCTCCTTGATTCTGATTATTGGTCGTCGGCTCGGATCGCTGCTACAGCGGCCTCGATCTCCTGATCCGACAGAAACGGCGCTTGCGCGAAGACCAGGCCCTGCTCGCCGTTCAGCTTGGCGGCCAGATGTCCGCGGCCGAGCAGGAGCTCGGCTCCCGGACGATCCAGCGCGATCTTGGAAGTCGCCTCGCTGGAGACCTTCAAAATCAGTCGGTTGCCCAGGTTTTCGCGAAGCTGCATCGGCATCACATCCTTGTCGGGGCGCTGCGCCGCGAAGATTAGATGGATGCCGGCCGCGCGGGCCTTCACGCCCAGCCGCTGCACGGCTGCGCCAACTGCGCCCTTGTAGGAGTCGTCAAGCATCCAGTCCGCGAACTCGTCGTGGACTAGGAAGACCATGGGCAGGCGTTCTTCAGCCGAAACCTTGGCGTTGTAAGTGGGCAGATCGCGCGCGCGCGCCTTGGCGAACGCGCGGTAGCGGTCCTCCATCTCCTGCACCAGGGCCTCAAGCACTTCTCCCGTCTTCTCTTTGGTGGTGACGATCTCGTCGCGCATGTGCGGCAAGTCCGCCAACGGGGCGTAGTCGACACCCATCTTGGGGTCAATCAAGATGAGCTGAGCCAGATCTTTGGAGTTGGTCGCCGCGATGTCCAGAATCAAAGCCTGGATCAGCACCGACTTGCCGCTGCCGGTCGCGCCAGCTACCAGCGAATGCGGTTCGTGGGACGAGAGCCCGCCGAACTCCGCGCCGAGGTTTAGATACAGCAGCGCGCCGTTGATCTCCTGCAGGCCCAACAGGAAGGACGTGTTGATGCCAGCGACGTTGCGGTTGAGCTCGCGGCGCGACCAGAGCTCCCAGAGCGACACGGCCTGGCGCTTAGAGCCGGCGACCGTTACCACGATCTCGCCTGGCTTGGGCTGGACCGTGACGAGATTGATCGCGTGCGTGGTCAGGAGCTGCGTGCGCTTGTTTTCGATGTCCTCCACGCGCAGCCGGTCGGAGCCGGCCAGGCGCACCAAGCAGCCATTGGGCGTCAGCCGAGTCCCGAGAACCGCCGCCTGCAGCCCGTAGCTGTTGAGGGCGGCCTTGAGCTTTTTGGTGACTTCCTGAGCCCATTCCTCGCGGTCGGCATCCGACTGCGCGCCCCCAGCGAACTTGGACGCGACCAGCTCGGACAGCGCGGCGCTGAGATTTGCGGACCGGGCAGGCGCTGGTGCTGGTGCTGAATCCTGAGCCGAAGAGGGCGCCGCGGCGTCGGCTCGGGCGGAGCTTTGCGCAGGAGCCGCAGGCTCTTGCGCCGGGCTGCCGGACGCAGCCGCGGCAACGGCGGCTTCGGGCTCCGACGCTGCATCGATGCCAGGATCAGCCGCGCCGTTGGCGAGCTGGCCCATGGCAGCGAGCCATGGCACCCGAGGAGCAGGCTTCTTGAATCCGTGCCCATCCCAAGGCTGATGGGCTCCCAGCCCCCCGCGCGCTTCGAGCCCACCTGATCCCTTGGAGTAGGCCTCGACGAGCTTTCGAAGGTCTGGGCGGTCGAAAACCTCTTGCCAGGCATTCACTCCGTCGGATTGCTCCAACAGCTCCTGATCGGAGGCGGATGCCGAACCGGCGTCTGAGGTGTGGACATAGACATGTGAGTAGCCACGCAGTGAGATCTCCACATCGCCCTCGCGAAGCTTTGCGCGAGCGCGCTCCATCAGCCCCGTCATGCCGGGCGGGATGTCTGCGTCGATGAGCATGTCGGCCAAACGAGCGAGCCACACGTCGCGGTCCAACCGGCCGGGATCTCCGAAAAGCGCCTCTCGGAACATGCCGAGCGTGGCCAGAAGTTGATCTTTGGAGTCGCGGCGCGCTTTAGCCAGCCCGTCGGCGGCGACATATTTCGACTCGACGACGGAAATTACTACGCGGACGCCCTCCTCCCGCTCCTCGACGTTGAGGGCAAGGATGTCGGCGATACGGCTTTCAGGCTGCGAGAGCCAGCTCGCGTAGTCATCGAGCAGGAAGTAGGCGGTCAAGACCTGTGCCCCGCCACCCGCGGCCCTGAACTCTTCGGCGAGCAGATGGCGGCTGAGCACCAGGCCGATCATTTCGCCCGCAGAGACGCCGCGCTTGGCCGCCCGTAGCACGATGTCGCCAGAGATCGAGAGCGCATCGCGCTTGGCCTTGTCGGCTGCGGCTTGGACCTCGGCGGCGTCAAGCTGCAAGTTCAGCTCGTCCAGGCGGCGACGCACTAACACACCAAGCAACCTAAGCTCGGAGGTCGAGCTCACGATCATGTTGCGGCCGTTGGTGGAGCCGCGGCGGTAGCGGACTACCGTGATGTCGTTGTGTTGAAGCTGGCGTTTGTCGAGTAGCTCGTCATAGGTGGCAACCCATTCGGCCAGGTCGTGGGCGTCCTTGATCATCCCTGCGAGGGCTGGGCTTTGCAGCGAGATGCGCCGGGCGGGCAGGTAGTGCTCGCCTGGCAACGCGTCGAGCTGGCGGCAGACGGCGGCCACCGCGGACACGTAGGCCCAGCCGGAAGCCGTCTGCCAAGGGCAGGCCAGGAAGGTCGTGGACTTGAGCTCGTTTTCGCCCGAAACGCTGCGGTAGGACCAGCGCGAGGGGGCGTGCTCGAGGTTCGGGCGATCGTTCGTCCAAGGCACGGAAAGCCACTCTGCTTGGGCGGCCCGCGAGACCACGTCATGCAGGAATGCCACGTCGAAAGCCTTGAAGCCTTGGGCGCTCTCGCCAGGCGTCGCCGAAATCGGCGTCACCGAGATGCGTAGCTTCGAGATGAAGTTGTCGCTGGTCTCGCTGACCACGGGCAGATCCGGGTCATCGCCGGCTTTGTTCACAAGCTCGCCGTAGACGCTGCGGAGCTTCGCCGGATCAGAGTGGCGAACCGAAACGCTGCACTGCAACTTTCCGTCCTCCTGGATCGAAGAGAGCTCGCGCACCGTCGCCAGCGGCAGCTCAGCCGCGTCTGCGTTGTAGAGCACCACGCTGAGGTTCGAGGCCTCATGGGGCTGCAAGCCGACGTAGCGCTCCAGGAGCTCGCGCGCCTGCTTCGCGGCGGCGGCTGGATCCACGTCGGTCATGGCGTCCTCCGCGCCGCGCGTGGGCGACTCCAAGAGGCTATATCCATTGACCGTGCTGCTCTCAGAGACTAGCGTCGGCGCGCCGGCGCGGTTGAGCACGGCGATCTCTGGATAAAACGGGTGGGCGATCTCGTCGGAGAGCTCACGCATGAAGATCTCGCGGTCCCCATACAGGATGCTGCCGCTCGAGAGCAGATGGGTGGCGAAACCGGCCACCCGGCGGCACTTAACCGCCAGAGCCTTCATGCGCTCCGGGTGCCAAGGCGGGATGATCAAGGCGGGGTTGTCGCCGGCCACGCGAGCGGTTCCGACCGACAGGATCTCCGAGACCAGGCGCGAGCGGCAAACGTCGCCGCGGGCCTGCGACATGAGGGTCGACATCAGGGCGCCGAACGACTCCGCTTGGCGCATGACGGCCTCGCCATGCAGCCCGGTGGAGACGAAGTCCTCCATCGCCTTGATGTAGTCCTCCTCGAACTTGTCCCAGGACGCCTTGACCTCATCGCGTTGAAACGGGGTCAGGTATCCGCCCTCAGCCAGATCCTTGATCCGGGACTTGATGTCAGCCCGCAGGCTGCGCAGCTTGTTGGCAGCCGGCACGAGCGAGCCGGCGTCTGTGGAGTAGGTGGCCTCTAAGGTGCCTGTGTCCAGAAGCGAGACGTTTTGCACCCCGCCCTTCTTGCTTACCAGGCGACGCGGGACTTCCGTGCACCCGACCGCGCCCTTCTCCAATAGGCGGCGCATGTCGGCGACCATCGACAGACCAATGGACGTGGGCTTATAGCTCCACAGAAGCTGGGTCTTGGCGAGCACCGTCTCCTTATCCTTGGCGATCTGGACCAGGGCCACATCGAACTTGATCTGCAAGGCCACGCGGGAGAGCGATGAATTCGGCCGAACCTTGTTTTTCTTGTCGTTGCGAAGCTCCTTCTCCTTGGCGAAGAAGCCCTCGTAGTCGAACAGCGGGTCGGGCAGATTCGCGTTGCCGAGACGCTCCACTTTCCATTCGGCCTTGGAGCCCATGAGCTCCTTCAAGCCGCGATACATCGCCGAAAAGTAACTTCCGGCGTCGTAGTTGAAGCGCTCCCGCCACTCCTTGCGGCCCTTGGCCACGGTGAAGCGCAGGATCCGATCTCCCTCGGCGCCGCGCAGGCCCGCATGCAGGCTGTTGACCACACGGGCGAAGCCATCGAAGAAATCGTTGCACTCGATGGGCTTGCCATAGAGGGCCTTCTCCCAACGGGCGCATAGCTTAGTGTCTTGCTCGAGCAGCCGGCGGTGCTTGACGAAGAATTCCTCATCGTCCTCGGTGAAGTCGGAGCGGCGCTCGCGCGACTTCAAGTCATCCAAGAGCTTGCGGCCCTCGGAGTCGAGCGAGTTTTCTTGATCGCAGTCGTGGTCGAAGAAGCGAATGGTGGCGTCGGCCAAACCGAGTTGCGTCTCCTTGGGCTTGTCGAAGGCCAGATAGACGCCATCGGCCTCCCATTCGAACTGGGCTACGGCCGACGCTGCCTCTTGGTCCCCGGCGGGGGCTGCGGCGAAGGCATCGAGGGCCAAGCGCGCGGCGTCAGCGATTTCGGCGGCGTTGGCTGCGATGCGCTCGGCCAGCTCTTCTGGATCGAGCGGTTGGCCGTTCTGGCGGAGCTTTTTGAGCAGCGGCGCGCGCTGGGTATAGAGCTTGGCGAAGGCCTTCTGCCAAGGCTTTCGAAGCGCCCCGAAGCTCTTGGTGTTCGAGAAGAAGGCGCTGTCGCGGGGCAGACCCGCGCGCGGCAAGGCGAAGCCCACGGCGTCGCGGATGGCCAGGCCACGGGCGGACATGGCCTCGACAATTTCCGCGCAGAACTCGCCGAGCTGTACGAGGGAGAGCTCGGAACAAGCCAGCAAGCCGCCCAGGGCCGCATGGAACACCAGGCGGTCGTCCGGCACGGGCGACTGTCCTCCGGCATGCAGAGCCGCCTCGACCCAGGGCTCGGGATCGGCGCGCATCTCCTTGGCGCCGATGGCCATGACGTGACCCAACGTATCGGCCAGGTTGTGCTCGTTGCCGTTGGCCGTGAGGATGGCCGCCTTGGCGGTCGTCGCGTTGTTGCGGACGTAGCCGGCGTTGTGCGTGATCAGTATCTCGGGCGGCAGGCCTTGCCCATCGACCAACGCCTCGGGGATCATGAGATCCACGCGGGCGAGCAGGTCGGGAGTGGCGAGGATCGCCCGAGCCACCGCCGCGATCTGGTTCGACGAGAGCTTGTCGAGCCGGAAAAGCGCGGCGGTGTCCCCTGGCTGCCCTGAGTTGAAAACGCGCTTGGCGAGGATGTCCGCGCCGACGCGCCCGATAATGCGGTCGGTCAGCATGCGGCCTCTCCCTTGAACGCGAACGGGTTTTCAACAAACGAACAAGAGTCGGAGAGCCTGCGGACCAGACCTAACCCCACGAGCCGGGCCTCGAGGTTGTCCCGGTTCTCGCTGAGTTCCTCTTGATCGACGAGCTTTGCATTAAGCAGACGAGCGCCTTCCGCGTCGCCTAGGACCAAGCCGTAACGCCGCTTGGCTTCGGCCAGGAACTCGTCGAACTGCATGCGGTCTTCGACGATGGCCACCACAAGCGACTTCAAGAGCCGATCGTTGGGCGCATAGCGCGTGCGTCGCGAAAGGCGCCGCGAACTCAGACCAATTGCCCGTGACCAGGACGCGTGGATCTTGCCAACGTGTTGCGCATGGCGAGCCAGAGCAAGCTCCGCGAGCTTGCCGACCAAGACGTCCGGGCTCTCGCCCGTATAGTCCTCATCGTCCCCACCATCGGCGGAAGGCCACTGGAAGCGCTCGCGCATGAGCCTCACGCGCTCCGCCTCGGGAAACTCGCAGGAGGCAGCGTTGATCCAGGGAGCATCCATGCGGATCGACTCGACATAGGCCTTCACCGCCTTGCCAGGCAGCCCTTGGTTGAGCTGGTAGCTGTCGCCTGAGAGCGCTCGGACTTTCGTGCGCTCTTTGGAGACGATCTCGCAAACAATCTCGACAGGATCGTCGTCGCCTGCCACGCGCTTGGCCCGCTCCAGGAAGTAGAGCAGCATGTTGAGGCCCGAGATGGCGATCAGATGCTCCAAGGCGTCGTAAATCGGCATATCTTTGGCCAGGATCAACAGCCAGTCTTCGCAGATCCGGTCGAAACGCGGGTTGGTGGCCTCGGGCAAATAGCCCGACTGCCGAGAATCGTCCGCGCGCTGCGGCGCGCCTTGCATCGCGCGTGCGAGCCGATTCATCGGAGCCTCGCGATCGAAGAGGCGCTTGGCAAGCAGATCGCCGAGCTCGGCGCCACGCTTGGCCCGTGCGAGCATCATGTAGAGCAGCTCGCCGGTGCGGGCGAAAAAGCGCCGGTCGTTGCTCATCTTGCCCTTGGAGTCGATCTCCAAGTCCTCGTAGAGGGCGTCGGGGCCGAAAGGGAAGACGAACTTGGAGCTCCAGCGCTTGTTGCTACGCGATTCGAAGGATGATGAGCGCAGCAGCTCCACGGCCTTAGCGAAGTCGTCGAAGCTCGCGAACGAATGGCGCAGGTAGGCCATGTCGTCGGCCCCATCTCCGTTGCCGGTCGAGCCTTGGGCGAACCGCTCGAACCACTGCCGCCACTTCTCCTCGTCGGGCTGGGCGCTCTCGGAGATGGATTCGACGTAGGGGTTGTTGAAGAGCAGCCCTCTGAGGCGGATCTGTCGTTGCGGTTGGAACTTGAAGGCGCCGCCGAGACCTTCGTGCGGGCGCAGCGGCTTGTCCAGGTTCGATCCCAGCGCGCCGAGAAACTCAAGTACCGTCAGGTGCGGGAGCTGCTCGTCGTAGAGACGGTGGCCCCAGATGTTCTCATCGACGGTGAAGTCGACGCTCTTGATCTCGGGGCGTTTGAAGATTTCGCTCATGCCGGAGCCCTCACCGTCACTGGGCGGGCGAAGCCGCGGCCTCCTGGCTCGATGTCAATGAAATTGAGCGTCAAAGCCGAGGCCTCTCCGCCGACCTCATCATCATCGCCGGCAAAGCCGGCCGTGCGGACGATCTCGGCCTTGCGGAGCAACTTCGCCTTGAAGGCCAGCAAGTCTTCAAGGCACTCGTTGGAGAAGCTCGCCGGCAGAGCGCCCTCGGCTACGCGCGAGAGGAACTCGTGCCGGATGGGCGTGAGGTCGAAAGCCACCGAGTTACCGGGGCCAGGTGAGAGCGAGACGTCAAGCTGCGGGCGGCCGGTCTCCTCGTCTAGCTTGACGGCCATGCCCACGCCACCCTGTCTGCGTGAAGGGGTTTCGTGGTCGCAGAGCACGCTCACCCGGCTTTGAGTGAAGCCGCCGGAACTGGCGATGAAGATGCGGTCGACGTTCTCCAAGAGCAGGCCCGTCATAACTCGGTTCAGGCCTCGGACGATCCGTCCGCGTGTCGCGTCGCTCACGGGCCTCTTCGCCTTGAGCGATTCGATGACGTCCAGGTAGTCGCCAGCAAATCGGAAGGCCGTCATCGACCAGCGTCGATAGCCTGGCTCAGAATCAGGCAAAGAGAAGTAGAGCCGGCGGCGCTGGTCTTCCAGCATCTCCATGAACTCGGCGGGTCCGCCGTCCAGGCGCGCACCTTCATGACCCTCGAGGTAGGCGTCTTGGGCCGCGCGAAACTCTGCCGTCGCGCCATACACCGGGTCGACCGCCACTAGGCGAGCAAAATCTTCCTGTAGTCGCGAGTCGTCCTTACCGTATACCAGGAGGCCGTCGGCCGCGTTAGTCGTTTCCTCCCCCACGCCAAAGCTAGCCATGGCTTTGAAAACCGGGCGGTCGGAGGCCCTACGCTTGGGCAGGTTCGCTCCGAACGCGTTGGCATAGACGCTGGCCTTGCCGATATGTCCGACCTCTTGGATCTTGGGCACGTCCGCGCAGGTCATCAGGTTTTCCTTGGCCAGCTTCGCATCCGAGTAGCCCAAGACCATGTTGGAGCAGAGAGCCAGAAGGTCACGCACGGGCAGATGCAGTCCATTGAGGCGGGCGATCTCGACTAAGTCGCCGAGCCGGCGGGCCAGTTGCCCTCCATCGGCTTCGCCGAGGAGGCGACGGCGGTTCTCATCGATTGGGCACACCTTGCCGCCGGTCTTCAATGGGCAGCGCGAGCAGTTGACCCAATCGGGATGCCCCCCGACCGCCCTTGCAACTTCATCGAACGTCTTGCGACTTGTGGAGCGGCTGAGGTCGAAGACGGCCAAGCGGTCAGGCGCGGGCCCTGCTTGCAGGAAGCGCTCTTGCAAGGGCCTGCGAAGCGGGTGGGCGCGGTCCTGCCGCTTGCCCAAGTCGCGAAGTCGATCGAGCAACTGACCGTGGTTGGCGGCCAAGATCACGATCTCAGAGTCGTCTCCGCCGAGCACGGATCTCTCCAGACGCTGCAGCGGCAGGTCGCTTTCCTGTCCGTTGAATTCGGAGAGATCTTTGATGAAAACAGCCATGCGACCGTCTGCCAGGCGATGCTCCTTGACGTTCTCCTTGCCGGCCCAGACTTTGGGGTCCCCGCCGATTCGTGCCCATAGGGCTCGACAGTGGTACGTCTTGCCATCGCCCGCCGTACCAGCGATCAACATCGAGCCAGCTGTTTTGGACTCGATGTGTTTGACCATGTCGTCGAGCAGGGGAGTCGACAAGCTGATCGGCTGAACTCGGGCCCTCCCCAGCGCGCCTGAAACGTACTCGTCGAACATCGTCAGGTTGTTCGGCGTAGGCCCATAGCTTCTTAGAAATCTGACCCAGGAACTACTAGGCAGCTCAGTGACTTGATGCACTTGTTGTGTGGTCAATTTCTCCTCCCGTTGTAGGAGTATTTTGACCTGATTGGGTTGATCTCTATGCCCTGACTTCTGCGCAATATCACCAATTGTGCAAACAGTGCGTTCTTCCAATGTGGAAGGCCTCGATAACGGACTACCATCGGTGGCAAAGAACGTAACCCTCGCCAGCCACCCAGACGGATGCGAAGATGACCTGATGAGTCGTGGTGTTTAGCGTCGAAGGGAGAGAGGTGGCTTTCAGGTCAGGAACAACGACGGCAGGCCGTTGGCTTCTAGCCGCTCTTCTCTCACTATCTGCCGCTTGAGGCCGGGCGGCAAGCTTGATTGTCAGCTGCCGTGCAGGACTGCAAGCTGGATATCGGACCTTTCCATTCACTTATCAAAGTCAGGCGTCTTTAGATTCCTCTACGCGAGCACATGTCTCTGAAATGTGCTTCCGTAATGATTCGGGCTGTGACATGGAAGGTGAACAAGACCTTTCTGACGCGCCTGCTACCGCGTTGTCAGAATCAGGCCGGTCGCCAATGGCTACCGGCGTTTCTCGTTGTTTGCAGCGGCTGCCTTGTTCTTTTCCTGGCTACAAATCAGTAGAGGCTTACGGCACGCACGGCAAGCACACCCCGCGCACACGCGGACCCAATACGAGAAATTCGTCACGCTGCCGCTGGCAACACGCAACGCTGGCGCAGGCGCCCCCACATCGCTGCAGCCTGCCCGTGACCGAACGGCATCAGTACCTTCCCTCGTCCGCCTCCCATCAGCCCGGCGCACAGACATAATCCGCCCCCGCTGCACCCGGTCCATCGGGCATGTAGCCACAAAAACATGTGACCCAGGCTCAACGAGGGAGAGATTTATGATTCGACTGCGACTCGTCGCAACACTTGCCACGGCCTTGCTGCTGTCGGCATGCGCGGTGCCGATGCGGACCACCCTGACACCCGAACAGCGCGGCAAGATCACCGAACTGTCGGCCCACGTGGTCGTGGTGCAGGATGAAGTGATCGCTGCAGTGGAGGCCTCCAACGTCAGCGGGGTGATCGGTGGCGGGCTCATCGGCGTCATCATCGACAGCAAGGTCACGAACAGCCGCGTTAACGAGTCACAGCAGGCGCTGGGGCCGTTCTATGCGGCCATCGAAGACGTCGACTACCGCCAGGAATTCAACGCCTCGATCGAGAAGGGCCTGGCCGGCTACCCGATCAAGGTGGGCAAGGTCACCACCACGCCGCGCGCGATCTCCCAGGGCAAACTCGACCAACTCCGTGGCCAGCTCAAGACCGGCCAGGCGCTGCTCGTCATCTTCCCGCGCTACACGCTCAGCGGCGACTTCCGCGCCTTTGACTCGGAGTCCGTGGTCACCATCTGGTTCCGCCCGGAAGTGTCTGATTCACGCATGCCCAGCCACCGCGGCGTCTTGCACTATCAATCGGCGCTGGTCGGGCCGGGAGGCAAGGCGTCCCTTGACAAGTGGGCCGCGAACGACGCCGCCCTGTTCCGCCAGGTCATGCAGGAATCGATCTCGGAAACGATCCGCATGGTGATGATCGACGTCGACACCCCCGTGCCCGCCAATTTCGATAAGTCACTGCAGTCGTTCTCGATGAACGTCGGCGCTGCCACCACGCAGATCAAAGGCAAGGCCCTGAAGTCCGGTAACGGCCGCACCATCGTACTTGGCGAGGACCAACGGCTCCACTCGCTGCCTGCCGCTTCCGCCGGCGCATCCACGACCACGGCTTCGGCACAGAAGTGACCCGGGAGACTGACATGACCAAGTTCACGACCCTGATGCTGGGCGCCACTGCTGCCCTCTTGTGCACGTCTGCCTTCGCCGCGGAAGACCCCGAGGTGGCCGCTCAGTCGGGCGACAAGGTGGCCATGAAGTACAACGCGGGCGACAGGGAAAACGTTCAACGACCGATGCCCTCAACTCAGACGGCCTGCGCGGTGCACATTGCTCCCACGGTGGATCGGCGCCAGAACAAGGAAACCGTTGGCCAGAATCTCAGCGGCGCACTGCTGGCCGGCGACGTCAGCCCGTGGGTCACCGACGGCCTGCGGCAACTGAAGGACTACGGCTTCACGGTGTCCGACACCACGGCGGACGCCCCGGTGGCCGACGACGGCGTGACCGTTCGCACCAGCATCACGCGGGCCTACACCTGGCAGATCGGCCTCAAGCTGTTCAGCATGGTGGCGGTGAAGGCCGAATTCGCCGACCGCAATGGCGTCCTGCAGCAGAAGTACTACCGCGCGCATGGCGACAAGACCAACATGTGGGGCGCCAGTAGCGAATACGTCACGACGCTGAACTACGGCCTCAACAACATGCTGCCCTTCATCGCGAAGGATCTCGCCTCGCTGTGCAAGGGCGACAAGGTCGCAGCGTACTCGTACGCCGGGCCTGAAGGCCCCTCGGCAAAATAAGGCGCTTGCTGCGTCTTGAATGGAAGCGATGAAGTCTGGTCGTTTGCTGATGGTGTCGATGGTGTCCCTGGCCGTGCTGGTCGGTGCCGTCGGCACCTTGTTCCTGCTCCGCCCGCACCTGGCCACCATCGGCGGGGTGGTCTCCTCCAAGGCCTTTGGGGTGACCGCGCTGTTGGCGCTGTACCTTGCCTTTGTCGTGGGGCGCCATACGGTGCTCAGGGCCTCACGCGGCGTTTCCTCCCCGGAACGCTGACCGGCCACGGGCTCGGGCCCACCCACGCCGAGGTGCACGCCGTCGGCCCAGCGCACAGCGATTCGTGAACTAGTTCGCAGAGCCGTCTCGCCGTTACGTCCGCTTTCCCCTGTACGGGAGGGCCAACACGACACTGCCGGCATGAAAGCCGCCTTTGTGGCTGCGTTGCTGAGCGCAGCCGTCGTCCTGACGCCGCCGGCCGTAGCCGCGCCGTGCGACCTGAACCTGCCAACCGAGCAGGTGCTCAAGCAACTCAATGCCTTGCGAGCGCAGGGCCGCGTCTGCGGCGGCCAAGTCATGCCGCCGGCCGCGCCGCTGCGCTGGCAGCCCGCGCTGGTGGACGCCGCCAGCCGCTATGCCGCCGAACTCTCCGGCCGCAATGGCCTGAGCCACACCAGCCTGTCCGGCGCCACGCTGGCAGACCGCCTGGACGCTGCCCGCTATCCGATGCGGCTGGCCGGCGAGAACCTGGCCTCCGGGCCGGATTCCATCGACGAAGTGATCAGCCTGTGGCTGAACAGTCCCGGCCACTGCCAGAACCTGATGGGCAGCGACTTCACCGAGGTCGGACTGGCCTGTGACATTCGCGGCGGGCACCGCGCCCAGCCCTACTGGGTGATGGAATTGGGCCGCCCGCGCACACTGCGGCCACTGCAGGCCAGCGCGACCGTGCGCCAGGTGCCCGAAGGCTTGCTGGCGGGTGACGGGCCGTCCGTGATGATGCCGGCGCCCTGAGGCGCCTACGCTTCAGATCCAGCCCAGGTCGATGGCGCGCAGCACGGCCTGCGTCCGGTCCCGCACGCCCATCTTGGCAAACACCGATGAGCAGTGGTTCTTGATGACCCCCTCGCTGTTGCCCAGCAGGGCGGCAATCTCGGTATTGCTGCGTCCGCTGGCCACCAGTCGCAGCACCTGAAGCTCCTTCGGGCTCAGCGACTCCGGCTCTGGCGTGGCACTGAACGCGCGCTCCACCGGCGCGCGCTCCATCCGCTCGGTCAGCAGCGGCCGCAGCGCGGTGCCGCCGCCCACCACATCCCGCAGGGCCTGGACCAGCGTGTCGGGGCTGATGGCCTTGAGCAGGAAACCGCGCGCGCCGGCACGGACGGCCTCGCCAAAGGCCGCCGTGTCATCGAAGGTGGTGAGCAGCACCACCGGGATCTTCAGCGCCCGGGCGGCCAGGGCGCGGATCAGCCCGATGCCGTCGAGCCGCGGCATGCGCATGTCCGACAGGATCACATCCGGCTGCTCGCGAGCCAGCAGCTCAAGCGCTTCCGCGCCGTCTGACGCCTCACCCACCAGCCGGATGTCGTCATGCAGCGCCAGCAGCCCCTTGAGGCCTTCGCGCACCAGTTGCTGATCCTCCACCAGCAGCAGTTTGATCGTCTCGCTCATCTCGCTTCTCCTCAAGCCAGCGCGCCCTGCCCACCTAGGCAAACCGCGGGCAATCCAGCTCAATCAGGAAACCGGGGTGATGGCGCAGTACCCGCATGGCGCCCCCCAGCTCGGCCATGCGCTCCTGCATGCCCTTCAGGCCGTTGCCCTCGCGCAGCTTGCGCGTGCCCCGCCCATTGTCGTCAACCTGGACCCGCACCTGCATGGCGGCGCCTTCGCCGACGACCCCCAGGCTCACCCGGACATGGGTGGCGCCGGCGTGGCGCACAGCGTTGGTGACCGACTCCTGCACGCAGCGCAGCAGCGCATGGGCACAGCGGGGGGAGAGGTCCTGGGCCACCGGGTCCAGGCTCAGCTCGATCCGTGTGCTGGCAATGCCTTCGGCCAGCGTCTGCAGGGCCGCTTCCAGGTTGATGCGCTGGCTCTCACGTTCCCTCGATACGGCCGCCCGGACCTCCGCCAGCAGGCCGGCAGCACCGAGCCGCGCCTTTTCCACGGCTTGTGCGGCGCCCGCTTCGTCGTGCCGCTTGAGCAGCGCGTCGCTCAATTGCAGGTGCAGGTTCAGGGCGGTGAGGTGATGCCCCATCACGTCATGCAGCTCCCGCGCCATGCTCAACCGCTCTGCATAGCGCAGCTGCTCCACCTGCAGCCGCTCCCCGCTGTCTTTCTCCGCCAGCATGGCCTGGAACCAGCGCCGGCGCTCCGCCTCGGCAGCCGCCAGCCGGCCCAGCCCGAAGGCCATGCCGTGCAATGCCACCATGGAGATGGCCAGGCCCAGGCTGTTGAGCCACCACGGGATGCCGGCGGTGAGTTGCTCGGTGCGCTGCGCTTCGCTGGGAAAGAGCCAGTACAGCGCCACGTTCACAACGACCTGCGCCAGCGCGAAACCGAAGGCCCTGCGCATGTTCAGGATCAGTGCGCCCAGCACCGTCACGAGGAACGGCAGGCCCGGCGTGACCAGCAAGGCCAGCGCGTCCAGCACCAGCACATGGCGCATGGCGTTGCGCGGCGGCAGATCCAGGTGGCGCTGGCGGGCAATACGCCAGAAATGCCAGGCAAAGGCCATGACCAGCGCCAGGCAGGTCAGCACGAAGGGTGCGTCGTGCGTGTCGCCGCCCAGGCGCCGGTACAGGCTGGCCAGCACGCCGTCATAAGGTTCGGTGGGGTGCCCCATGAGGCCCCAGGCGGCCGAGGCCAGCTCCAGCAGGCAAATCGCCAGGGCGGCGATACGCAGCACAAAGGCTGGCTGGGCGATGCGGGCAAGTAGGCGGTCCACGGGGTCTGCGGCGGGGCGAAGGGTCAGCCCGCTAGCGTGCCACAAACTGGCCGTTCGTTGATGTGTGACAGGTCACTGCCCGCAGTTTGCGCGCCGCGCGCCACCACCCGGCGGACACCCGCACGCCGGCTTCAATGCGCCGGCGGCGTGCTGACGATCACACCACCGCCCAGGCACACGTCACCGTCGTAGAGCACCGCGCTCTGACCGGGCGTCACGGCCCACTGGGCCTGTGGAAAGTCGAGCCGGATCTGCGCCTCGCCGGGGGTCAGCGCGCAGGCCGCATCGGCCTGACGGTAGCGCGTCTTGGCGCCGTAGCCGCCGAAAGCCGGCGGCAAGCCCGTCCAGCTCAGGTCGTTCGCCACCAGGCTGTGGCTTTGCAACAGCGGATGGTCATGGCCCTGCACCACCACCAGCGTGTTGGTGTCCAGGTCCTTGCGGGCAACGAACCAGGGCTCATGCTCGCCGCCGCCGCGCGGAGCGCCTTTTTCCTTGACCCCGCCAATACCCAGCCCCTGCCGCTGTCCCAGCGTGTAGAACGACAGGCCCACATGCTCGCCCAGCTTGCGGCCGCGGTCGTCCTTGATAGGGCCGGGCTTGTGGGAGAGGTAACGGTTCAGGAATTCCCGGAAGGGCCGCTCACCGATGAAGCAGATGCCGGTGGAGTCCTTTTTCTTCGCGTTGGGCAGGCCAATCTCCTCGGCCAGGCGCCGCACTTCCGTCTTGGGGAGTTCACCCACCGGGAAGATCGTTTTCTGCAACTGGGCCTGGTTGAGGCGGTGCAGAAAATAGCTCTGGTCCTTCAGGGGGTCCAGGCCTTTGAGCAGTTGCACCTGGCCGTCGAACTCCCGCACGCGGGCATAGTGGCCGGTGGCGATCTTCTCGGCCCCCAGGCGCATGGCATGGTCCAGGAAGGCCTTGAACTTGATCTCGGCATTGCACAGCACGTCGGGGTTGGGCGTGCGGCCGGCCTGATATTCACGCAGGAACTCCGCAAACACGCGGTCCTTGTACTCAGCGGCGAAATTGACGTGCTCGATCTCGATGCCGATCACATCGGCCACCGCCGCGGCATCAACGAAGTCGATGTTCGAGGAGCAGTACTCGCTGTCGTCGTCGTCTTCCCAGTTCTTCATGAAGATGCCGACGACCTCATGGCCCGCCTGCTTCAGCAGCCAGGCGGACACGGCGGAATCAACACCGCCGGACAGTCCGACGACGATGCGTTGCTTCTTGGGATTCATGGCCGTGATTGTCCGCGATGACGCCCAGCCCGTGCGCGGCCGGGGCCATCGCCCAGACGCGGGCGTCCATCCGTGTGATCCGTCACGGTTGGCCAGGGGCCCCTCGTTCTCCTCCTGGGCCCCCGCGCGCGCCCCCCCGCTTGTAGGCAATTACCCGACAGCGCTTTGCGCCACGGCCCACAGCGCGAGCCGGGTTCCCTGACTGCCGTGGCGGCGCCGTCCGCCGGACACTGTCCTGCAAGGGAGTTCCATCATGAACGTCGTCATCGTCGAAGGATCCATCACCATCCGCGCCCAGTTGCACGCCCTGCTGGCACGGGAAAAGCGCATCCATGTCGTGGGCGAGGCCGGCGACGAGCAAGGCGCCATCCAGGTGATCGCACAGACGCAGCCGGATGCGGTGCTCATGGACCTGGCCCTGCAACCGGGCAGCGGCCTGCGCGTGCTTCGCGCCGTGCGCCAGCTCGGCTGCGGCGCGCGCGTGGTGGTGCTCAGCAACAGTTACTACGAAGAAATGCGCCGAGCCTGCTCGGAACACGGCATCTCGGGTTTCTTCGACAAGAGCTGCCAGGTCGAGGCTGCGCTGGAGCTGCTGCGCAGCTGGCTGCCGCCGATCTTCGCCGATGAGCCGCAGCGTCTGGCTGCGGTGAAGGAAGTGGACGTGCAGTCGCTCGCCACGCCGGCGTTTGACGAACTCGCCGATCTGGCCTGCGACATCAGCGGCAGCGGCATGGCCGCGATCAGCCTGATCAACGCCGAGAGGCAGCGCTTCATCGGCACCTCGGGCCTGGCCATCGGCGAGCTGCCCCGTTCGCGTGGCTTCTGTGCCCAGGTCCTTCACCAAGGGCCGCTGGTCGAGGTGCCGGACACCTGGCATGACGCCCGCTTCGCAGATCATCCGTTGGTGCAGGGGGCGCCCTACGTGCGCTTCTATGCGGCGGTGCCGCTGGCCCTGTCTGGCGGCGAGATCGTCGGAAGCCTGTGCGTGCTGGACCGCCTGCCGCGCCGGCTGCGTGAACGCCAGCGGGAGGCGCTGCTGACGCTGTCGCGCTGCGCCATCAATGAGCTAGAGTCCAGCCGCCGCTACTCCGAACGCCTGGACCAGGCGATCAGCGCGGCCATGACGCTCTGAGCACAGCGCGCCGAAACCTCAGCCCTTCAAAACGCGGGGCTCCGACGGGCATCCGGTGCTCCGGCATGGCATGCACTTCGGCGGTTGACGGCCCCGGCGCCGATGCTCAGCGATGCTCCGGCGGCTCGTACAGCGAGGGGTGGGTGTAGAGGGCGTCCATGGGCAAGCGCCTTCCGGCGGCATGGTCCTCGATGCACTGAAGCACCAGGGGGCTGCGATGCCGTTCACGGCAGCCGCGGATCTCCTCCAGCGTCATCCACAGCGTGCGTTGCACCGGTTCGTCGAAAGCACGGCCGGGAATCTGCTCCCCCACGTCGCCGACAAAGGCCACCCGCACATAGGTGACGTCCTGGCCTCGGTGGGGCCGCAGGAAGCGGGACATGTAAAGCCCCAGCCAGGCCGTGGGCGTGAAATCGCGCGCCGTTTCTTCCAGCACCTCGCGGATCACCCCTTCGGTCGGCGACTCGCCCTGTTCCAGATGTCCGGCGGGATTGTTGAGCAGCAGCCCCTCGGAGGTCAGTTCCTCGACCAGCAGATAGCGGCCGTCGCGCTCGATCACGGCCGCCACGGTCATGCTGGGCTTGAAACGCTCGGTCGCCTTCGGCGCGGCCTCGGTGCGCACGCGGGGCGATTGCAGGGAATCGGGTTCACTCATGGGCCGACATTGTGCTTGTTCCTGATGACAGGCTGGCGCACAAGCGACCCGGATCGATGTGGCAGGAGGCCAGGCACCCATGATGCGCATCGGCCCCGAAGGGCCGATGGTCAAAGCAGGGTCAGGCGGTGAACGCCGGCGCGGCCCGCCATCGCGTCCCGCCAGCGCGGTAGCGCCGGCCTGATGGCGTCAGCGGTGGTCGCGGTCCGGACCCCGGCGGTCGTCCCAGCGGTCATCGCGACGGTCATCGCGGCGATCGTCACGGCGGTCATCGCGACGGTCGTGGCCGCGCCCGTGTCCGTGGCCGTGGTCATGGTCGTCACGCCACTCGGGACCGCGGCCGGGGCCCGGGCCGCCGTGCGGATGGTCGCGGCGATATTGCGGCGCATAGACATTGGTGTACCAGGTGTCCCGCACGAAGTAGACGGGGCGGCCGCAGGCGCCGTAGTGGCCGCAGTAGCGCTTCCAGTTCTTCTGATGGCCCGGCGGCACGCGCAGGTACACAGGCGGCGGGGGAGCCGGCACGCGCTCGATGATCATGGGCTGCGCATAGACCACTTCCGGGCGGGTGTTGCCGATGTCGATCTGGCCATAGAAGCCGGGCTGGCCGATGGTCACGGAGACACCGACGTCCGCAGCCTGGGACAGCGCTGGCAGGGCCAGGGCCGTCGCAGCCATTGCGGAGGAGATAAGAAGTTTCTTGAGCATGGTGGCTCCTTTCTACATCGAATCAACGTTCGAGCCCGGCTTCGGTGCACCGGTTCACACAACTCGCTACAGGTTTGCGGTGCTTTTCCCGATGTTTCGCCGCCAGTCGCCCTAGTGAAATCCCTGTCACCAGGGTGCGCGTTTCGCACGAAGGCCGCAGGTAAGCTTAGCCGCCCATGGGCCGACCGGCGCTGAACTGCCCCGAGCAGCGGCAGCACCCAATGGTCTGGCCTGTGCATGCGCTTGGGTTTCTGTCTCCGGACGCGACGTTGGAGGGATTCCAGATGCTGATCGGTGTGCCGCGCGAAACCGCGGCTGGAGAAACGCGCGTGGCCGCCACGCCGGACACGGTGAAGAAGCTGGTGGCCCAGGGCCACCGCCTGCTGGTGGAAAGCGGCGCGGGCCTGCAGGCCAGCGCCACTGACGAGGCCTATGCCGCCGCCGGCGCGGAGATCGTTGCGGCCGCCAGCGCGCTGGGCGCGGACCTGGTGCTCAAGGTGCGCGCACCAGGGCAGGAGGAGCTGGCGGCGTTCAAGCGCGGCGCCTCCGTGGTGGGCATGCTCAACCCTTTTGACCGGGAAGGCCTGCAGCGGCTGGCGGATGCCGGGCTCACCGCCTTCGCCCTGGAGGCCGCCCCGCGTACCACGCGGGCCCAAAGCATGGATGTGCTGTCCAGCCAGGCCAACATCGCCGGCTACAAGGCAGTGATGCTGGCGGCGTTCCACTACCAGCGCCTGTTCCCGATGCTGATGACGGCGGCCGGGACCATCAAGGCCGCCCGCGTGGTCGTGCTGGGTGTCGGTGTGGCGGGTCTGCAGGCGATCGCCACGGCCAAGCGGCTGGGGGCGGTGATCGAGGCGTCCGATGTGCGGCCGTCGGTCAAGGAACAGGTGGAATCGCTGGGCGCCAAATTCATTGACGTGCCCTACGAGACCGCGGAGGAACGCGAGGCGGCGGAGGGCGTGGGCGGCTATGCGCGGCCCATGCCGGCCAGCTGGTTGGCCCGCCAGCAGCTGGAGGTGGCCCGGCGCGTCGCGCAGGCGGACGTGGTGATCACCACCGCGCTGATCCCCGGCCGCGCGGCGCCGGTGCTGGTCACCGAAGAGATGGTGGCCGCCATGAAGCCCGGGTCGGTGATCGTCGATCTGGCTGCGCCGGCTGGCGGCAATTGCCCGCTGACGGAGCCAGGGCGCACGGTGATCAAGCATGGCGTCACCCTGGTCGGGGAGACCAACCTGCCAGGGCTGGTGGCGGCCGATGCGTCCGCGCTGTATGCACGCAACGTGCTGGATTTCCTCAAGCTCGTGCTGACCAGCGAGGGCGGCGTGGTGCTGCCGCCGGATGACGACATCGTCACCGCCTGCCTGGTCGCGCATGAAGGCCGTGTCCTGCGGCAGTGACCGCCACGCCGCACCGCCGTGCGGCGGTGCCCCGCTGTTGATCGATTCAATCCGGAGGGTCTGATGGACGTTGTTTCTCCCACCTTGATCAACCTGACCATCTTCGTGCTGGCCATCTACGTGGGTTATCACGTCGTGTGGACGGTGACGCCGGCGCTGCATACGCCCTTGATGGCGGTCACCAATGCCATCTCCGCCATCGTGATCGTCGGCGCGATGCTGGCTGCCGCGCTGACCGAGACCGCGCTGGGGCAGGTCATGGGAACGGCGGCGGTCGCGCTGGCGGCGGTGAATGTCTTCGGCGGCTTTCTCGTGACCCGGCGCATGCTGGAGATGTTCAGGAAGAAGGAGCGCAAATGACTGCCGTGTCCTTTGACGCGCTCGCCCAGGCGCGCCCCAGGTGCGCCGCTGGCCCCTTCACCGTGCCCGGGAGTCCTGAATGTCCATGAACCTCGTCACGCTGCTGTACCTGGTGGCCAGCGTCTGTTTCATCCAGGCGCTCAAGGGCCTCTCGCACCCCACGACGTCCATCCGCGGCAACGTCTTCGGCATGGCGGGGATGACCATCGCCGTGTTCACCACGGCCGCCTTGATCTTCAAGCTGGCGCAGGGCCACGCGGGGGGCTTTGGCTTCGTGCTGGCAGGGCTGGTGGTGGGCGGCGGCATCGGCGCCGTGATGGCCCAACGCGTGGAGATGACCAAGATGCCGGAGCTCGTGGCCTTCATGCACAGCATGATCGGGCTGGCGGCGGTCTGCATTGCGGTTGCAGCTGTTGCGGAACCGCATGCGCTGGGCATTGCCCGGCCCGGAGAGCCCTTGCCCGGGGGCAATCGCATCGAGCTGGCGCTGGGCTGCTTCATCGGTGCGGTCACCTTCTCCGGCTCTGTCATCGCCTTCGGCAAGCTCAGCGGCAAGTACAAGTTCCGCCTGTTCCAGGGCGCACCCGTGGTGTTTGCGGGCCAGCACTGGCTCAACCTGGTCCTGGGCGTGGCGGCGCTGTTCTTCATCGGCGGCTTCTGGCACTCGCAGAGCTGGACGGACTTCCTGATGGTCGCGGCCCTGGGTTTCGCGCTGGGCGTGCTGCTGATCATCCCGATTGGTGGCGCCGACATGCCGGTCGTGGTGTCCATGCTCAACAGCTATTCGGGCTGGGCGGCAGCGGGCATCGGCTTTTCTCTGAACAACAGCATGCTGATCATTGCGGGGTCGCTGGTGGGCAGCTCCGGCGCCATCCTGAGCTACATCATGTGCAAGGCGATGAACCGCTCGTTCTTCAATGTGATCCTGGGCGGCTTCGGCGCGGA